>Ga0207694_10000159_pt1 | contig 68923 bp, 58 predicted proteins | sample KBSC34metaG_FD_184353 | JGI IMG/M metagenome (GOLD analysis project Ga0207694, IMG submission 184353) | Corn rhizosphere microbial communities from Kellogg Biological Station, Michigan, USA - KBS C3-4 metaG (SPAdes) (version 2) | ecosystem: Host-associated > Plants > Roots > Rhizosphere > Soil... | reverse complement strand
GGCCCGCTCGCACGCGGCAGGATAGTCGAGGTCAAAGCAAAAGTCGGTGACCGGGTCAGCGCCGGACAGACCCTGGCAATCTTCGACAACGTCGAGGCCGGAGAACTCATCGCACAGGAACAATCTGCCCGCGCGGAGCTGGAACGCCTGAATGCGCAGCTGATTCCAGCGACCAGGCAGGCTGAGCGCAGCCGTAGGCTGGCCGACATCGGCGCTGGCTCGGAGAAGGATTACGAATCAAGTAAAGCCGAGATGGATGGGATTCAGGCCAACATCCGCTCGCAACAGGCAACCATTGATGGAATAGTGCAACGTCTGCGACGGTTCGGAATCTCAGGCAACAACGGGCGTACGACCTTCCTCACTCCTCTGATGGCACCGTTTGCCGGAGTCGTGACAAAGGCCCAGGCCTCCCAAGGCGATGTTGTCGATGCCGGCAAAGATGTCTTCACTGTTGCCGATCTGTCCCGCGTGTGGGTGCAGGCCGAGGTTTATGAAAAGGACCTCGGCCGAATCCGCGTCGGCCAGAGCGGTTTCATCTCTGTGGATACCTATCCAAATCGCACGTTCGAAGGGAAGGTCGCCTACATAAGCGACGTGCTCGACCCTCAGACCAGGACTGCCCGTGTCCGGTGTGAAGTGGCAAATCCCGAGATCCAACTTAAGACCGACATGTTCGCCAACGTCGAGCTGCCGACAACCCTAAGCAAGCAGGCGCTCGCTGTACCCACCAGCGCACTGCAGCAGGTGGAAGGCAAGAACGTCGTCTTCGTTCGCCGCTCACCCACGCAATTTGAGAAGCGGGAGGTGGAGAAAGGCGTCACCGTGAAGGAACGCACCGAAGTTTTGCGCGGTCTCAAGGCGGGTGAACCTGTGGTGACGCAAGGCGCATTTCACCTCAAGTCGATCCTTGCCGGTGGCGAACTGGGGGAGGACTGATCATGGAGCGCCTTGTAGAGCTCGCTCTTCGCTACCGTGTCCTGGTGCTGCTTGCATTTCTCTTCGTAGCGGTGATCGGGTTCGTATCGCTGCGCAACCTTCCGATTGACGCCGAGCCAGACGTGACGCCCAACCAGGTGCTCGTCCTCACCCGTGCCCCAAGCCTCTCACCGCTTGAAGTCGAACAGTTAATTTCGTTCCCCGTAGAAACTGCGATGCGCGGACTTCCGGGGATTGAGAGTATTCAATCCACATCGAAATACGGATTGTCCTATGTCGCGATCTATTTCAAAGACGGCATGGACCCGTATTTCTGCCGCACCCTGGTGAATGAGCGCTTGCCACAAGCCAAGGAATCGATTCCACCGGACATAGGAGTGCCTGAGATGGGGCCGATAACCACCGGACTTGGTGAGATATATCAATTCAAGGTCACGGGCGAAGGTCGGAGCCCGATGGAACTGCGAACCATCCTCGACTGGGATATTGCGCCCAAACTACGTGCAGTGCCAGGCGTGGTCGAGGTAAACACACAGGGCGGTGAACTCAAGACGTACGAAGTTGAGGTCGATAGCGAGAAGCTCACCGGATACCACATTCCGCTTCGACGAGTGATTGAGGCGCTCCAGAAGAACAATGCGAACGCGGGCGGCGCCTATCTGGAGCGCTCGGAGCAGCAGTCCCTGATTCGCGGAGAAGGCCTCATCAGTAGTCTCGCGGATATTGAGAATATTGTTGTCGGCAATTCTCCAAGCGGAACCCCGATTCTGATTCGAAATATCGCAAACGTGCGGTTTGCTCCGATGGTTCGGCGCGGTTTTGCCACCCAGGACGGAAAGGGCGAGATCGTGATGGGTGTGGCCATGATGTTGGTCGGTGAAAACTCCCGCGCCGTTGCCATTCGTGTGAAGGATAGCCTGGCCGATATCCAGGAGACTTTGCCAGAGGGTGTGCGGATCGTTCAGCTCTACGATCGCACAGACCTTGTAAATCGCACGATTCATACCGTCACGCGAAATCTGATTGAAGGCGGTGCGCTGGTGATCGCGATTCTGCTGCTTATGCTGGGCAGCGTCCGCGCCGGAGTTGTAGTCTCCCTGGCAATTCCGCTTTCGATGTTATTTGCATTTATCGGAATGGTACACGCGAAAATCTCGGGCAATCTGATGAGCCTGGGGGCCATCGACTTCGGCTTGATTGTTGATGGCTCGGTCGTGATCATCGAAAACATCCTGCGTCGGCTTCACGACAAGGGCCCCGAAGACCCGCCGAGCGAAGTGATTCGCTCAGCCGCGCGTGAAGTTGCGAAGCCCATCTTCTTTGGCGTCGCCATCATCGTCTTGGTGTATGTGCCGATCCTCACCCTCGGCGGTGTGGAAGGCAAGATGTTCAAGCCTATGGCGGCGACAGTATTGTTCGCTTTGATGGCTTCGCTCGCAATCGCGCTCTTTCTCATGCCCGTGCTGAGCTGGTATGTGCTGCGCAACCGTTATGCCGAGGAGCATACATGGCTCATGCGCAAACTGAGTCAGTGGTACGAGCCGGCGCTGGAACGTGCGATTCGCCATCCGAAAAGAACGGCCGGAATCGCGATCGGAGCCTTTGCGGCGTCTTTGATCGCCGTGCCGTTCCTCGGAGCGGTGTTCATTCCATCCCTCGATGAAGGCTCGATTCTGGTGATGATGTACCGTGTGCCAGGCATCTCAATCACTGAATCACTTCATGGAAATCAGATCATCGAGTCAGTTCTGCATGAATTTCCGGAAGTCTCAACTGTCTTCAGCAGGACAGGAAGCCCTGAAGTAGCCACGGACCCGATGGCTATCGATCAGAGCGACGTCTACGTCGTGCTGAAGCCCGAAAGCGAATGGCCGAAGAAGCGCAGCAAGGAAGATCTGATTGCTGCGATGCAGAAGCGCCTGAATGAAGAAGCTCCGGGCGCTCTGTACAGCTTTTCGCAACCGATTCAGATGCGCGTACAGGAGTTGATGGAGGGAGGTGCGCGAAGTGACATTGCAATCAAACTTTTCGGAGATCAGCTCAACATCTTGAAGCAAAAAGCAGACGAAATAGCTTCTGTGATCAGCAAAGTTCGTGGGGCGGAGGACGTGCGTGCGGAGCGGGTCTCCGGTCTCCCCTATTTGCGGATCCACCTGAAGCGCGATGCGCTTGCTCGGCATGGTTTGGATGAATCCGATGTTCTCGATACCATTGCGGCCATCGGAGGCAAGCCTGTCGGAGAGATTGTCGAAGGCAATCGTCGATTCGCGCTGCAAGTGCGATTCCCTCAAGACGAACGCGCAACGGCGGACGATATTGGCAATCTGCGCGTAGGAGACAACGAAGGGCATTTCATCCCTCTTGCGCAACTCGCAGATATTGAGGATGAAGAAGGCCCCGCCCAGATCAGCCGCGAGAACGGCGAGCGACGAATCAGCGTTGAGGCGAACGTGCGAGGCCGCGACCTGGCTGGTTTCGTCGCCGATGCTCAGAAAGCCGTTGCTTCGAAGGTCTCTCTCCCCAGCGAGTACCAAATCAAGTGGGGAGGCCAGTTTGAGCAGTTGCAAAGCGCAAGTGTACGGTTGATGATCGTCGTCCCTGCCGCACTCACGCTCATCTTCGTGCTGTTGTACTTCAATTTCCAGCACGTGATGCCGGCACTCCTGATCTTTTTGAATATTCCTCTCGCGGCTACCGGGGGAATTCTCGCGCTTATGTCGCGCGGTATGCCTTTCAGCATTTCAGCCGGTGTCGGATTCATCGCACTATTCGGGATTGCGGTCCTGAACGGAATCGTTCTCCTGACCTATATCCGGGAACTGCGGCGTTCTGGGATTCCAATTGAAGTTGCGGTTCGACAAGGAGCAAAAACCCGGTTGCGTCCCGTTCTGATGACGGCTCTTGTGGCAAGCCTTGGCTTCATTCCTATGGCTATCTCGCACGGGGCTGGAGCCGAGGTTCAGCGCCCATTGGCCACAGTCGTCATCGGAGGATTGATCACTTCTACGCTATTAACGTTGCTGGTCCTACCATCTCTCTATCAATGGATAGAGCAACAGCGAGAGGTGCGGCTTATTTCGAGATGACGCGTTTACTAACGAAGCCGTGTTTGATCCCGAGAGACGGTTGAGGAGAATTACAGGCCGAAAGCCCGAATGTCGCCGAAAGGGCAATTCGTTCATCCGATCACGGTTTGTTAGCGTGTCTGCAGGAAAAATACCTCCCAAAGTCCGCCGATGGGGGCTATAGCTCTGGCGCGCCGCAGGACGGTGTTCAAATTCTTCTACGGCGGTACAAGGAATGGTTCGCCGCTCGCGATACTCCGTGCTTGTTAGCTCCGGAATCTCAGCCAATCGCCTCGTCTCCAACTGGACCCTAGATTGCAACAGCCTAGTTGATCTCACGGGAGAACAACTATGCAATGTGCGAATCCTGAGTGCCGAACGCCAGCTGAAGACTTGAGCGCTGGAGTCCTTCGGTTGGTCGAGTTGGACGTTCCGCCGGAAGAACGAGTAGTCAGAAGCGACGGCGGCTTTCCGGTATGTTCGGTCCCGAGCCGCTACTTCTGGCTCTGTCCCAGGTGCTCTTCGTATCTCAGGGTTCGCCGATGGACACCTGACGGAGTCACTCTCGAAATCAAGACTGGTGACAGGGCTTCCCATAGCAACTATTCGATAATTCCCTTTGCTCAGCACCGTTCGCGCACTCTCTCCAAAGCAATCAGAAAGCCGGCTTGAATGTGGAGCAAACTCAGTTCGTGGTGCTTTGACTGGCAGGCACATGCACGATCATCTCTCGTAACACCGGCTTTCGTGCTCGCAGGGATGATCGCCGCGTGGAGCGGGCCGCATTTGTTCTCGAGCCCTGGCCTGCGCGACTTCATTCTTCTGACCACCATTGCCATCGGCAGCCTGCCCATTTGTCTTGACCTGCTATTGCAGCTGAAAAGCAGAGGCTTCGGCATTGATATCCTTGCCTTCATCTCGATTGGTAGTGCGCTTTGGCTGAGGCACTTCTGGGTGGCCGCAATCATCATTCTTATGTTCTCCGGCGGGAGAGCGCTGGAAGAGTTCGCAACGCACCGGGCCTCATCCGTGCTGCGCGCTCTTGCGCGGAGAATGCCCCAAATCGCTCATAAGAAGATGGATGGAGGAGTCACTCAGGATCTACCCATTGATCAAGTTGTACCGGTGATCTGGTTGCCGTTTACCCTCACGAGCTCTGCCCTGTTGATGGCATCGTCGTGAGTGGTTACGGGACGATGGATGAGGCGTATCTCACCGGAGAACCCTTCGAAATTGAAAAGGCGCCGGGCGCAGCCGTCCTTTCCGGAGCAGTCAACGGAAGTGCCGCTCTCATTATTCAGGCTACGCGAGTAGCGAGTGACTCGAGGTATGCCCGGATCGTGGAGGTCCTGCACGCATCCGAGAGAAATCGGCCTCGGATGAGACGACTGGCCGACAGACTTGGGATGTGGTACGCCCCATTATCGATTGCTGTCGCAATCCTGGCCTGGACACTCACCGGGGATGCCGACCGCTTCCTCTCGATCCTGGTGATTGCGACCCCCTGTCCGTTGCTTCTTGCCATACCCATCGCAATCACAAGTGCCATCTCGGTGAGCGCTCGCCACGGAATCGTAATCAAAGACCCGTCTGTCCTGGAAAAGATCGGCACCTGTACCACGCTTATTGTCGACAAGACGGGAACCCTGACTTATGGCAAGCCGGTGCTCACTGAGGTCGTGTGCGCCGACTCCTATCCACGCCGGGACCTAATTCAGCTTGCAGGCAGCCTGGAGAAGTTCTCGAAGCACCCTCTTGCGGGAGCCGTGCTGAACGCCGCGGCTGAAGAGTACATTCCCCTGCTGGTGCCCGAGAACGTGCGAGAGGAAGCCGGCCAAGGTCTGGTTGGAAAGATCGAAGGCCGCAGGATAACTCTGACGAGCCGCAGCAAGCTGCCGAATGACGTGCGCCAAACCCTCAGTGACATTGGACCGGGCATGGAGTGCATCATCCTGATCGATGCGAAGGTCGCCGGAGTGCTCCGTTTTCGTGATCAGCCCCGCACTGAGAGCCGGCCTTTCCTGCAACACGTCAAATCACATCATGGCTTTCGCAGAACGGTACTCCTTTCCGGCGACCGGCCTTCAGAGGTGCAGTATTTCGCTCAACAGGTTGGAATTTCGGAGATCCATGGCGGGAAATCCCCCGAGGAAAAGCTCGCGCTCGTTCAGGATCTGACCAAACAAGAGCCCACACTCTATATCGGGGACGGTATCAATGATGCTCCGGCAATGATGAATGCCACCGCAGGTATCGCTCTCGGCGTGAACAGCGATGTAACGAGCGAGGCTGCCGGAGCTGTAATTCTCCAGTCCTCCCTGGCTACCGTAGATGAATTGATCCACATTGGAGATCGCATGCGCCACATCGCCCTGACAAGCGCGATCTGCGGTATTGGATTGAGCGCTGTTGGCATGGCCGTAGCAGCAGCCGGATATCTCGCCCCCATTCAAGGCGCAATCCTGCAGGAGTTCATTGACCTTGCGGCGATCTTGAATTCGCTTCGGATGATTGTGCCAACTGCGCCGTTGCGTGACTTCAAATTCAGCGCAGCACCCGTCAAGGCGGCGCTCCCGGCCAACATGTCCTCGCAGGCAGTGCGTACTCCGCTCATTCTCGACCGCTCCAGACGTTGAGAAATCAAGACGAGGCGACAATTCTTTTGACATGTCGGTTTTGTTTGCGGCCCGTTCCTCTCGATAGATGCTGCATTTCCTGAGATGTCGGTTGGAACGAAAGATGCAAATGGATAGGTAGCAGCCTGACGAGCCGTTCGAGAATCGGAAAAGGCTGTATGCAACCTGACGCTGGAAACAGGTCGAGCATACTGCAGTCCTCTCGCAGGCAAGTCCTGCAATCATGGCGACGCAAAACTTACGCCCTCGGAGGAGATATGAGAAACCGCTACGTTGTTTGTTCAATGGGGAGTGCAGCTCTGGGAGCTCTCCTGATGCTGCCTCCTATCACCCAGGCTCAAAACAAGGATTCGAAGGTGATTACCGATCTACTGAAGGAGGCTGAGTCGCACGCAATTCTCGCTTCTGTCGATGCCGAGACGCTTGAATCCTATACTCGCTCACACACCGTGTCGTGGCAGTCGCACGCTTATCGCCTGCGCAACATCGCAGATCATGCTAACGACCTGATCCAGGATTTCAATAAGCTCAGTTCGATGCGCAGTGAGGGATCGCCGTGGCAACAAGAGGCCATCGACCGAGTCGATCCTCTTCTGAAGGAAATGGCGGACCACCTGAATACCACCATCGCTCACTTTAGAGTTAACAAGCACAGAGTCAACATGCCGGCATTCGACAACTATGTGAAGGCGGATCGTGAATACATGGGCAGGACGTCCGAGTTGATATCGTCCTTTGTCGACTATGGACAGACCAGAGCCAAGGCAATTGATCTTGAAGCTTCTCTGGACCTGCCGCCCGCAACCGAAGTCTCCAAGGAATAGTTCCGTACCAGGCTGGTCTACGCGAACGAGCCCGCCACATGGCGGGCTCGTTCAGTTTCAGCGATATCTGACGGGCTCTCGCTTGAAAGCCCGTCATTCCGTCCCGATGCACTGCAATTCGCGATCAAGGGAGGGATTCTTCGCAGCGCTCTTTGGAGCGCCAGAGCTGATTTGATCGTGACTGCGCTTTGCAGATCTGGTTGGCATTCGGCTTCATAGGCGGTCGGAATGGCCGAAGCTGTTCTTTAGGGCCGGATTCGTTTGTCTCAGCTTTTTCCGAGCCCCTCGATCTGCGGCTTAGCTATTTTGACCGCTGCCGAAATTGCCGCGACACTTGTTTTTCGCCGAGTTTCAGAGCTTGGCGCTAACCATCTGTTTCGGCCCTGGAAATGTCGCTGCCGGAGATAGTTCAAACAGGTAATCGTACGGCGCTCTAGATGCCTGCAGAGAGGCACGCCCTGGTTGCTGCGGTTCTTGTCCGATTGAGATGAGAGTGGCACAAGCAAGGTGCCGAGGAATGCGGCGCTGCATTCTCCAGAACAAATCATATTCGTTCTTCCTTTCTGGTCAGTCTGGGCGAACGCAAAATGTTCTGAAAAATGCACCTGCCGCACTCTCTCATCTGGGGGGCAGGTTATTCAGCAAGGGTGCGGAAGCGAGGCCATCCACCGCACCCTTGTTGACGGACAGGCGGACAGTTCTCGCCTGAATCTACGCGCCGGGCTCGATCACTCGAGCCACGTCGGAAATGTGAAGCTTAAGCGGGATCAGGCAAAGTGAGGACGCGACGAAACTCGCCGCGTCCTCAGTCAGCCTCAGAAGCTGAGTTTTCCACCTAGCTCCAAAGTACGAGGATCCCACGCGCTTGTAATCTGGCCGAATTGACTGCCGCCATAACTGGTGTTCAGTCCGTTTGGCTGGAAATGGTTGAAGGTGTTGAAGGATTCAACGCGAAGTTGGAAACTAGTTCCTTCTCCGATCGCGAAAGTCTTGTATAGCGACGTATTGAAGTTCTCGCGGCCGGGTCCAACAATCGTGTCCTTTCGCGCATTTCCGAAGCCCAGGTTCGGACCTCCGAGCCATGCGGGGACAGGAGCAGAAAACGTGCTTGTGTCAAACCACTGGTTTCTTTCTTTCAAATAGCGAGTCTTTCCAGTCTGATTGGGACGGTTGGTATATCCACCGCCAAGCCCGATTGGGTCGTAGCTGATCGACAGTCCCGGTCCTTGGTTCGCCGGAATCACGCCCGACTCGGCCAACGCTGTGCCGGCAATCTCCCACCCGCCAAGCATCGTCTTCGTCCAGCCCGTGCTGTTCTTGAAGAACGGCAGATGGTAGACGTAGTTGATGCTCAGAATGTGCCGCCGATCAAGAGCGCCCGAACCCTTGTCGTATCGGAGATTCCACGGATTGCTGACATTGTTCTTGTCGAACGTGGTCAGGTCGATTTCATGCGACCACGTATAGTCCACCTCCCCGCTGAGCCCCCAGCGGTTCTGGATGCGGAGCCCGGTCTGGAAACCGTTGTAATTTCCGTTGGTGGTGTTTTCGATCTGGTTGATGTTGCCGAAGCCCTGGAAATTGCGATACAGATCGGGATTCGGAAGAGTCGTGGGAATAGCGCCGTTCGGACACCGATCGGCACCACCGTTGTACTTATTGCTGCCGTCGCCATACCGGCAGCGAACATTCATGTCTGTTTCAACTGGAAACGTGTTGATCTGACGTTGAACGTTCTGATGCCAGGCAAGGTTCCCAACGTACTGGACGACCCAGATCATTGAAGGGGCGATTTCGTGCTGGACGCCGAGGCTGAACATGGCGACGGCAGGCGCCTTGTAGGTCTGCGGCATGTTATTGAGACCCGCCGGGAAGAAAGGCTTAGAGGCTACGTCGCCATTCGCCCAGCTCTTCGACGGTGTGCTGAAGTACACATTGTTTGCGCTCGGGTTGTAAGCGAATGGAGGAGTTGTTGCCGTGTCATAGATGTCATTGCCCTGCATACGTTCGAAGAACGTGCCAAATCCGCCGCGCAGAACCGTCTTGCCAGTGCCAAACAGATCTTGCGAGAATCCGAGTCGAGGTTGCAGGGTGTTGTAGTCGTTAGTGACAAGGCCATGCGGGAAACCGTTAACGCCCGCCAAACCAATGCCGTTCAAGTAGTATGGAATTCCATTCAATACTTGGAAGCCTGGCCCGCTGGGATCCATCGATCCATCAGCATTCCACTTCGGCTGGGCAGAACCCAGATAAAGATTTGGATCGAAATTTGCAACTGCGTTGCTCCGCTCCCATGCATGAGGTAGAGCATCGTAGCGAAGTCCGAGTTGTAAAGAGAGTCTGGGGCTCACGTGCCAGTTGTCCATGACGTAAGCCGAGGGAGTCTGGTTCACGTAGTGCCGCACCGGCGCCTCCATGAATTGCTGATAGTTTCCCGAGAAGCCCATCAGCATGTCCATAAACGCGTCGCCTGATAAATTGGCGTTGAAGTTATACTGCCCCATTACGTTGCCGAACAGTTGCTGATTCTTTGTGTACCGGTTGTAGCTGACGCCGAACTTCATGGCATGCTTGCCTTTGGTGTAGGAAACATCGCCCTTCGGCATGTAGTCCTGAGCCGCGTTGTGCCACGGGGCAGATCCCATCTGCTCATTTGTGTTGTAAGGGGTGCCCCAGCCCATACCAGGAACAAGCTGCGATCCGTTGTTGAAGAAGGTCCCCGCATTCCAGCCGGATGGCTTGTTCGCCAACGCGCTGTTCGTGATGTCGATGACGTTGCCGTCGTAGTTGATGCTGGCTTCCACCAGCAGGCTCGGATTCAATGTACCCGTCAGCTTGATCGCTGCGGAATACGACGGATTCGAAAGGGTTGAAGTCACAGTGTTGTAGCTTGCCGAAAGCCAGCCAAGGAAAGGCACACCATATCCCTGACTTACCTTGTCGTGCATGAAATGCCCTAGGATATTCCATTTGTCGTTGACCTTTTGGTCGATACGAACGATGTCGTCGCGAACATCAATCGGATTAGCAATATTTGCGACAGCCTTGTCATCGGCGGTTGTTGGTTTGGGTACGATTCCCGAGCTGAGGAACAGCACTGCATTCGGATCGAATAGCTGGTATGGAATTGTGTTGTTGGGGAACGGCTGGCCAGGTGTCAGCCCCAGTGACGTAAGCTGCGCGTTGAATGCCGGATCGCCCACGACAGGGACGATGATGCTTGTCGTCGGAGCAAATCCCGGAGCAACGTAGCGGAGGTTTTGCCCTGCGGTCGGCCGGTCTGCATTTGGAAGCGTCGGGCTGTTGGTTGTGCCGGCGCCGGAAAGGATCTTCCGCCATTCTTCATTCACGAAGAAGAACGTTTTATCGCGGTTCTCGTTGTAGACATTCGGAATGTAGAGCGGGCCGCCTAGATTGCCGCCAAAGATGTTGTAGTGTGCATTGGTCTTGGTTCTGGAGATGGGCTCTTTGGCATTATAGGCAGGCGTCCGGTTGAACTCGAAGAGCGTACCGTGGTACTTCTGCGATCCTCTCTTCAGAGAAAGACTCATTGTCGCGCCGGAGGAAATGCCGTAGTCTGGAGGATAGTTTGAAGACATCACGTTGAACTCGGCGATCGCATCCTGAGATGGCATGATGTTCATGCCTCCGGCACCGCCACGGTCATCAGCTTCGGCTCCGTCGATGAGCCAGATATTGTGACTCTGGCGAAGACCGTTCACGCTGATGTTGAAGTTTGAAGCTACTGAGGTCGGAACGTTGCTATCCGGCAAAGCCGAACTCACGCCCAGGCCAAGAGCTGCGAGAGCTGCGAAGTTCCGGTTCTGAGTCGCGATTGAACTGATCTGCTCGGAGCTGATCAGCGAGCTCACCACGTTTGAATCCACCTGCGGCACAAGCGCATTGGCTTCAACAGTGACGGTTTGCGCCTCCGAACCGATTGTTAGTTTTGCATCGACACGCACCGTCGAGGAGACGTTCACTACAACGCCGCTTTGGATGTACGTTTCGAATCCCTTCATGCTGATCTTGAGAATGTAGGTTGCGGGGTTGAGACCACCGATCGTGTACAGGCCGGACGGGCCGGTTTCAGTTTCCTTTACAGATCCAGTGGCCGGATCCGTGAGCGTCACCGTTGCTCCGGACACAACTGCTTCGGTTTGATCGGTAACAATGCCCGTCAGCTGTGAGTTCGCCTGCGCGTACGCGCCGACTGTGCCTCCCAAAGCGATGAGCAAAGCCAGCAAGATGAACCTTTTGATTGATCTCATAGTGCCTCTTGGACTGATGATCCATCGGGTTGATGAGGAGTGGGATGGCTCCCCGCATTACCTGCTTGATCCCGGCTCCAAATGGTCAGGAACAGGGGACCTCCAGCCTCTTGACCCGGCTCGAATCTCAGCGAGACTGGTGCGGCAGACTCCGCGCCGGGGTCGCTGACCTTACAAGATCGCCTCCTTCCTTTGCTCCTTGTTCATCTCCTCTGATTCCGGAGCAAACTTCTTCGGCGCCGAGGCCGCAGGTATGCTGAGGGCAAGAGCGTCATCGGAATCACCTCTGGCGATAATCACGGGACAACGCGCTCCCGCAATGGCGCGGTAGGTCACTCCATTCCGCCATGATTCCTCCGACCGCGTATTCCCCGGCGAACAGAGAACGATGAGATCCTGCTGAGTTGAGGCGCAATGATGTAGGATCTGCTCAACGGGCTCGCCTTCGCGAACCGTGACTTCGGTCGGGCAGAATAGCTCGGCTTCCCGCCACGTCGTGAAAGGCAGGTTAGCGATTACGCCTTGTGGAGTCGGCGGCACCTCACCATCAGAGCGGCTCTCGAACACATGGAGGACGTTCAGCTTTGCACGGTTTTCCTGAGCCAGCCGGCAGGCAAAACTCAGGGGAACCTCGCATCTGGACTCTGCTGACACCGCCAAAGTGATATTTCTAGCGGCTGCCCTGCTCGCGTGAATGGAATTTCTTCCGATCGCACAGACCGGGACATCGACTCCTCGCAGTACCTGCTCGGGAATCGGGAGGATCGCCTTTGTTGCTAAGTCCGGGTCTTCCTCCAACTTGAGCAGCACTCGGTCAACGCCGCAAGAGCGGACCAGTCGAGGAATCTCCAATTCGGGCGGGCCGGATAACAGGACAGGTTCACAGGTAAACCCCAGCCAACGCAGCTGCCGCGCGATGCGGTCCATGGCTTCTCTGGCTTCCCTGATGCTCGGGGATGCGCGTTCTGGAGAAGGCCTCCCGCATTTCCGAGTACTGGGCTCGTAATGCGAGTGAGCAAGAATGATCTTCGCTCCGCTTTGCCTTGCCTGATTGATGATGTGAGGCAGCAGTGTCTGCTCGTCTGACAGTGTGGTGACCCCCAGGATGATCTCGGGAGCGCACCACATCCGGAGCGTCTTGGCCGATACGGAGCGCCGGGAATAGGGGGCGAGAATCGCCGTAGATCGGAAGACTTGCATTGAACGACTCCTCAGCGCTTCAACCTGGAGTGAAGCGCTCGCTGTCAGGAAACGGGGTTGGGCCCTGCTTCTACCGCGTTTCGAGGCACGTCCGTTGCCAATCTCTGGTCGGTGCCCTCGCCTCATTTAAGGAACTTGGCGTCGGAATGAACGGGAACACGCCAAGAGCTGTCAAAAAGTTTGGACGCATGTACAAGAATTCGTCACTTCGTCCGGCAGACCGGAATGCGGTTGCAATCGGCTGGGGTCCTCGAATCACCGGTCCCTCACGATTCGGTACCGGCCGAATCCGTTGTGTCGGGATTGTTTGACAGCTTCTATTTGGCTCCCGGCTTCGCCGACGTTGTGAACGTGAGATTTTGGCAGTCCTCACTCAAGATGGCGCTGAAAGTGCTCCACAGCTGACTAGACCTCGGCCTCGCGAATCGTGAGGGAGGAGAAAGACGAAAGATGACCAGACTTCATTCGATGATCGTGTCCGCGTGCAGCACTCTTGGGCTTGCATTCACCGCCGCAGTGATTGCGTGTCCCCCAGCCTTCGCCACCACACTTCAAAACCTGCAGACCGCCTTCAACGGCGAAAGCAATGCCAACGCCCGGTACCTTGCCTTTGCCAAGCAGGCAGACAAGGAAGGCTACGGAGAAGTTGCCAGCATGTTTCGCGCCGCCGCGCGAGCCGAGAAGGTTCACGCGATGAATCACGCCGCAGTCATAGAAGAGCTCGGAGGTGCTCCGACAACAGACGTAAAAGAGCCCGTTGTCAAATCCACCCGTGAAAATCTGGAGGAAGCAATCAAAGGTGAGTCGTACGAGCGCGACACGATGTATCCCGATTTTCTGAAGCAAGCAAGAAACGATCGAAACTCGCGCGCGGTAAGGACACTGAACCTCGCGAAGAGCGCCGAGTCTGAGCATGCCAAGCTCTATGCCGCCGCTTTAGCCAATCTTGAAAGGCTGAAGGGCTCAAAAAGCACTAGCTATTTTGTATGTCCTGTCTGCGGCTTCACGGTCCAGGAAATGAACGTCAAAGAGTGTCCGAGCTGTTTCACTTCGAAAGACGAGTTCGAGAAAGTCGCATGATTGAAGGCTATTTTCCGACCTTCTGATTGAGGGGTTCACAATGCTGCAAATCCCACCGATACCCGCCTGGGACTCTCTGCACGTGCTGATTATCCACTTTCCAGTTGCACTTCTGCTGTTAACTCCCATCTTCATCGTGATCAGTGCCGTGCTCGCTCCTCCAAAAGGGAAGCCGTATATGATCGCCGCACTGATCACCCTTCTTCTCGGCACTGCTTCGGTCTTTATCGCGACATCCACCGGACATGCCGCTGCGGAGTTAGCCGAGCGCGGAGGACCGGTCGACGCGGTTCTCAAGATGCATGAAGAATTGGCAGAGGAAACCGAAATAGTCTTCGCTGGACTTAGCGCAATCCTACTCGGAATGTATGCTTTGCCCAGGATTCTCCGACGGGACGAGAATCGTCTCTTTTCTAGCTTCCTGCCTTCCGCATTCCTCGCCTTGTACACGGTAGGTATCCTGTTTCTGGTCAATACAGCGCATGCCGGAGGCCGACTGGTTCACGAGTTCGGTGTACATGCCATTTTGCCGAGTCAAGCCACTCAGCCCCCGCTGCCTGAGCTTTCTGCAGAAAGCAGCGAGCACCGATAGCCATGCAGAACCGATAGCCATGCAGAAAAGTCCGGAAGGAGGATTTAGGCGTACTATTCTGGCATAGCCCAAACGCTCAAAAGAACGATGCCCGGCATCATTCCATTCAAACAGTTGGAAGCACTAGCATTCCGCAGACAGCAGATCGCGTTCGGTGTTCTCACACTGTTTGTAATTGCCGTGTTGCTGGTGATTCACACTTTATTTGCGTCTTTGCTCGGCGAGCCGAGCCCAGCCGTAATTCTGTTGCTTGGTGCAGCATTCTCCGTCAAGACGCTGGAAATCGTCTGGCTTCAAGGCAAGCGTGAAGGAATCAATGAAAAGAGTGCACGCACTGCAACCTTGACCTCGGTTATTGGCGTTTTCGTACTCGCTTTCTTGCTCGCTTATTTCACGAATCGTGATGATCCTCCCTATTTTGTTATGCTCGCAGTGCCCATTCTGCAATGCGCTTATCATCTGCGATTGACTTCGACTATTTTGGCGATCCTTGCGGCGATCGGCACGATGTTCGCTTGGGCAATGCATTACTTCTCCACTCATCCTCCACCGCGACCCACCGAGTATCTCGAAATCGCCATGATAGCCGCGATATATGCCCTGATGGGTCTGCTTGTGTGGTACCTCGTCAATCAGCTCAGAAGCAACGAGCTAAGGCTCTACGACAATATGAGGGAGCTCGAATCAACGCGGGAAAGGCTCATCTCAGAGGAGAAACTTTCTGCAGTTGGCAGGTTTGCAAGCAGCATAGCGCATGAAATTAGGAACCCGGTCGCGATGATTACAAGTGCTCTTGCAACCGCGCATGGTCTGCCTGCAGAAGGTCCGGACCGGGAAGAGATGTTAAGCATCGCTGGCCGCGAGGCCAAGCGCCTCGAAAAGCTGACGAAGGATTTTCTCACCTATGCTCGACCCATGAGACCAGATGTCTCCGAAACATCTCTCGTTGACATCCTGGAACACATGGTCGAGCTGACAAAGATGCACGCTGCCGGACGGAACATCGCTGTCAGCTACGAGATCGTCGGCACCACACACGCATCGATCGACCAGTCACAGATCGAAGCGGCTCTTGTAAACCTCTGCCTCAATGCTGTGGATGCCACTCATGAAGGAGGTCGCATCGAGGTGCGCTCACGAAACGATAGCGGGCGACTGTTCCTGGACGTTCAGAATTCCGGACCCCGCATTGAAGCAGATAACTTGAAGCAGATCTTCGAACCATTTTTCACGACCAAGCCGGGTGGCACTGGCCTGGGGCTGGCAATTGCTCGCGGGATCGCTCTGGCACACGGCGGCGATCTTTATATCAGCAAAAACGAAGATAAAAAGGTCGTCTTTACGCTTCAAATTAACAATGTCTCCGAAGCTCTCGGCGAATGAGGAAGTAAATGGCAAAGATTCTGGTGGTCGATGACGAACAAGGAATGCGGCGCATCCTCGATGTAAATCTCCGCAAAGACGGCCATTTGATCGTGGAGGCCGATGGCGCGAGAGCCGCCCTTGATCTCATCAAGCGCGAAGATTTCGACGTTGTATTGACCGATCAGCGTATGCCGGATGGGAGCGGCCTTGACGTTATTCGCGCGGTTCGTGAGGATGATCCAACCACCTCTGTCATCTTTCTCACTGCGATCGGGACACTTGAGCTCGCAGTGGAGAGCATGAGGCAGGGGGCGTTCGACTTCCTTACCAAGCCATTCGATCCAGAGGTCGTGAGGGCTTCGGTACGCCGAGCATCCGAGCGCACAGCCCTAATGCGCGAGAATGCGGTCCTGAAGACGACGGTCCGCAAGCTCGAAGGTGCTGATGAAATCCGCGGAACAGGACCGGCCATCGCCGCCGTCCGCGAACTAATCATGCAGGTGGCTCCTACTTCTACCACGGTCCTCATCACAGGTGAAACCGGCACCGGAAAAGAATTGGTCGCTCGCGCGATACACCGGAACAGCGCTCGATCGGCAAAGCCGTTCATCGCCATCAACTGCGCGGCGGTAACAGAGACCCTCCTTGAAAGCGAACTCTTCGGTCATGAACGAGGAGCTTTCACTGGAGCAGACCGTGCGCGGGCCGGTCTATTCGAAGCGGCACATCAGGGCACTGTGTTTCTCGATGAGGTCGCGGAAATGTCTCCCGCCGCCCAGGCAAAGCTGCTTCGGGTCCTCGCGGACGGCGAAATACAACGGGTTGGATCGTCCGCCACTCGTCGAGTCGATGTGAGGGTGCTTGCAGCGACCCATCGCAATTTGAGCGATCGAGTTAATTCTGGAACTTTCAGGCAGGACCTCTATTATCGCCTCGCAGTCGTTCCCGTTCGACTGCCCGCGCTTCGAGAGCGCAAGGAAGATATACCCGATCTCTGCGCGAGTCTGTGCCAGCGAATCGCCGATGAGATGAAGATTGCCGTCAGACCCGTATCACCTGCAGGACTTGCGAAACTTTCGACCTACGGCTTCCCCGGCAACATACGAGAACTGCGCAATGTGCTGGAGAGAGCTCTCATTCTAGGCAGATCGGCTGCCCTCGAGGCGGATGATCTCTTCCTGCCCTCGCCGGCTATGGAAGGCCCGGCCCCGGATGATCTCATCTCCTCGATTCTCCAGCGGGTCCCCAATCAGGTCAATCTGCGGGAACTTCTTGCGCTCTTCGAAAAAGCGTTGATCGTGCGCTCACTTGAACTCGCGCACGGAGTTCAGGCCGAGGCGGCGCGTAAGCTGGGCCTCTCTCGCAGCGATCTGGGCTACAAGTTGGGCAGGCATGGTCTTGCCGGGGTCTCCGAGGCATCTCCCATCACTGATGACCGCAATGGCGCCTCAACTCTGGATCGCGCTTGAAACGGGCCTGCCTCGATGCTTCAACCGCAGGCACTGCAGGTGGGGCAATGGAAGATCAACTCAGATATCGTTCCTTCCTTTCTTGGGACGTGGATGCTTTTTGTAACTTCCCGATACAAAATCCGAGATCGGTGAGTGAATTAGGGATATGTGCATCAACACCCGAAGTTCGTGACTGCTATCGCCTTCGCTATGACACGAGTACGATCCATTCACCTCAACCAGAATTTTTGCTGCCGGCACTTGCAGAGGGCCATTCGAACTGCGAATGACCCTCTCGATGAATCGAAACCGAAATTACTGTACGGTCACTGTAAATGAGGTGTGCAGCTTCAACGACTCATCCATGGCGACGGCGTATATTCCCACCGTGTGTTTGCCAACCTGCGAAAGCTTACTTGACTGCATCCGGGTAGAGGAATATTCTCGACCCACTTCTCCGATCTTGCTGGCTACGAACCCTCTCTATCTTCTTTCGCCACGAACTTGCGAGACCTCGATGGTGCATGACTATGACGCCGGAGCGTTGGAATCAGATTAAGTCGGTGCTGGGAGAGGCGCTGGAACTCGCTTCAGATGAGCGCGTTCAATATGTCTCGCATGCCTGTGGGGATGACCCGGATCTTCGGCGCGAGGTCGAGAGTCTGCTCAAGGGCGAGCGGAAGATGCACTCAAGCTTCCTTGAGAAAGAAGCCTTGATGAACATTGCAATCGACGTGACAGACCACGAAGAGAGCTTCTGGATTGGGCGCCGGATCGGCTCCTACCAGCTTGTCGAGCTGATCGGCGCAGGGGGGATGGGTGAAGTTTATCGAGCGATTCGTGCGGACGATCAGTACCAGCAGGAAGTAGCGCTCAAGCTGATACGCGCTGGAGTTGACTCAGCCTTCGTCATCAAGCGATTCAGGAACGAGCGTCAGATACTGGCCTCCCTTGAACACCCGAACATCGCGCGACTTCTGGACGGAGGAACCACCGATACGGGGAGTCCCTACCTTGTAATGGAACTCATCCGTGGACAGTCGATCACGAGCTATTGCGAAGCGAAGGTGCTGTCGATGGCGGAACGATTACACCTGTTCCTTATGGTCTGCTCGGCAGTTCAATATGCTCATCAGCACCTGGTCATACATCGTGACATCAAGCCAGGCAATATTCTCGTCACTGCGGAGGGGGTTCCGAAACTGCTGGATTTCGGAATCGCGAAGATTCTGAGCTCTGACCAAGAATTGCAGTCGGACTCCACAAACTCGCAGTTTCGTGCGATGACTGTTCGATACGCGAGTCCGGAGCAGATCAAAGGCGAGTTCATTACCACAGCGACAGACGTGTACTCGCTTGGAGTAGTACTTTATGAGCTGCTGACCGGACAGAGTCCTTACGGGAAGCACGCCCTTAAGGGAGAGCAGTCCATCGCTGCGATTCTCGAAACCGACCCGGCGAAGCCGAGCACGATCAGGCCCATCGGTCAGACCGAGCCTGCAGAAATTTCTTCGGGGCCGCGTCGCTTTTTTCGACCCCGGCGCCAGATCTCCGCAGACCTGGACAACATCGTAATGATGGCGTTGCGCAAGGAGCCGCAGCGTCGTTACACGTCGGTGGAGCAATTCGCAGAGGACATTCGTCGAAGCATGCAGAATCTTCCAGTGGTTGCCCGGAAGGACACTGCACGATATCGTGCCGCGAAGTTCATCGTTCGGCACAAGCCAGGGGTGATTACGGCGGCACTCGTCACGCTCATGCTGATTTCTGGAATTGCGATCACAACCCAGGCAGCACGCATCGCGAGGAAACGATTCAACGACGTGCGCTCGCTGGCGAACTCCCTGATCTTTGACATTCACGATTCTGTGCGGGACCTGCCAGGGTCAACGCCTGCCAGGAGGCTGATCGTGGAGCGGGCGCTGAAATACCTGAATCAACTGTCGACCGAATCAGCCGGCGATCTCGGATTGCAGCGTGAACTTGCTGCAGCCTATGAGCGAGTTGGATCAGTGCAGGGGGACTATCTCGAAAACAACCTTGGCGATGGGCAGGCTACGCTATCCAGTTATCGAAGGGCGCTCGAGTTGCGCAAGCAGGTGGTGAGGTCGTCGCGAGAGTGGAATGACCGCTTGTTGCTGGCGCAGGATTATCGGCTCGTTGCTCATCAGCTTTGGGCCAACGGCGACCCTCGTGGAGCGCGTGAACCGATTGGCAAAGCCATCGAAATTTCCGAGTCGCTGAACGATTCCAGCCCTCGCAATCCGAAGATATTGGCAGAGCTGGCATTTGAGTATGAGGTGTCAGGACGGATCGGCTATCCGGACGATCCAAATGTGAACCAAAGAATGATTCAGGACTATCGAAAGGCTCTGTCTGTGGACCAAGTTGCGTTGCAGATTAACCCTCAGGACATCCATACATTGCATGGGTACTCCATGGACCTGAGCGACATCGGCAACATGCTCGAGTCAATTGACCCTGCTGAAGCGCTGAAGGAATACAAAGAAGGGCTAAAGATAAACGAGCGCTTAACTCAGCTTTCAGCAGATGTGCGGTTCAAGCGGAGCGTTGCTGTAGCTTACGGGAACATTGCCAGCGTCTACGACGACACCGGCGACTATGCGCACGCGGTCGAGAATAATACTCGCGATCTTGCCATCTATCAGGAATTGGTTCGCACCGATCCACAGAATGCACTGCTGAGGCAAGGCTTGGCGATCGCGTACATGAACACGGCAGGATCCAAGTCGCGAGCCGGACGCATCAACGAGGCGCTGGAGGATTCAAAGAAGGGTCTGGAGATGATGCAGGAACTCGCCGGGTCAGCTCCAGAGAACGCATTTCAGAAGGGGATACTCGCGGCAATGCACGTCGTGCGGGGGACGATTCTGACCGCGGCTGGCCAGCCCAGTACGGCGATCCCTCTGCTGGAACGTGCCAAGTCGATCTACAGTGCGCTGTCGGCCTCAGGGGGAATCAATGTGTCCAATGTTGCTGCTTGCGACGTAAAGCTGGGCGAGGCTGCAGTACGCGCGAAGAACTACGCGAAAGCAGCGGACTACTTCGATTCCGCGCTTGAAGTTGTGCGGCCATTGGTCGGTCGCGAACCAGCCGACCTAGATGCTCTGTATACCGCGGCTGACGCATACTCCGGCCTCGGCGACGTCGACTCGGCAAAGGCGAGCGGCAGAGGTATGACGAAGGCGGAGAGAATGGCTGCATGGAATGACGCGAAAACAGCCTACACGTCGAGCCTCAAAACATGGCGAAGGATCGAACACCCCAACCACACGGCCCCAAGCAGCTTCCAGGTCGGTGATCCCGCCATTGTTGCAAAGAAAACGAAAGCAACGGAGATCGCGTTGGCAGCATTGCACTAGATGCAGGATAACGAGGGGAGGTGGCGAGCTGGGCGCAGCTAACCCTGCCGCTCGCTGCCGGCGTTCATCGCGTGGTGCAACCAGAGGCGGGCTGTTGCCCATTCCCTCTTGATGGTTGCAGGCGAGATCTTCTCAACCTCGGCTGTCTCATCGATCGAGAGGCCGCCGAAAAAGCGTAGTTCTACGATTCGACATTGGCGGGGATCGAGTTTGGCCAACCGCTCCATCGCGTCGTCCAACACGATCAAGTCGACGTTTGGGGCACCGCTCGAAGAGGCGAGGTCATTGGGCAGCACGGTTATGGCATTCGAGCCGCGTTTCGCTGCTGCGTGCTTTCGGGCGTGATCGACCAGGATCTGACGCATCATGCGCGCCGCCAAGGCAAAGAAGTGCGCGCGGTTTTGCCATTCGATCGGTTGATTACGCGCGAGGCGCAGGTAGGCTTCGTGGACGAGCGCGGTTGGCTGGAGCGTATGAGATGCGGACCGGCTCGAAAGAGATCGTCGTGCAATCCGGCGCAGTTCCTCGTAGACCAGCGGGATCAGAACTTCTCGGGCATCGGCATCTCCCTTGCTCCAGCGTGCGAGCAATTCGGTGACCGGCTGGGACGGAGTCGCTCTCACAGGAACTCCCGAGAAATGAAGGATTTGACTGCATCTTAGCTGGCTATGAATCGCGAAGTCAACGGAAGTGCTCCGGGGCCTTTTGCCGCGCGATGTGGCCTGAGCGCAGCAGAAAGGCAGATTTGGATGATCCAATTCTTCGCGATTCTACGTTTCCCAAAGTAGATACCGTTCGCGCCTTCAACGGCTCATGCGTGCTCCCCGATCTCCTGCTCTCAACATTGAGTGCTTTCAAGACCGAACGACGGAGGTAATCGATGTCTACGCGCTTCCAGCGTTTTCTGTACCAACTGTCTCTCGTTTCTGCCCTGCCGCTGATCGCCTCGGCGCAGGAACTCCACTTCAAGAAGAGCGTCTCTATGAACGGCAACACGTTGTCTACATCGGAGACGTGGGTGAGTGGTAAGCGCGAGCGCACGGTGACTGCTTCGCCCGCCGGAGATCTGGTGGCCATACATCAGTGCGACCTGAAGCGCACGGTGAGCGTGAATGATGCGGCCCAGTCCTACTTCATCGCAAAAGATGCCGAGGATGAAGCAGCGATGAAGGCAGCCGCACTGGTAACCGGGCAGCCATCGCCTGGAGGGGGCGGCTCTATTACGCAGACTGTTACGGTAGTCGACACGGGAGAGCGGAAGCAGATGTCTGGATATGCCGCGCGTCACCTCAAGACGAAGGTTGTCGTGGAGCCCTCGGCCGATGCGTGCTCGCAGACCAAACAGAGCTTCGAGATCGATGGTTGGTACGCGGATCTTTCGAAGGAAGGTTCCACTTGCGCGCAAAGCTTGCCGCCAGTCAAGCAAGGTGCGAACTGCAACGATCGGCTGATCGTGCGGAGGAGAGGGGCAGGGAAGCCGGGATACCCGCTGCACGAGACGATCACGTTGAAAACCGAGGGTGACGAAGCTCGGACAAAGGTCGACATCGTCACCTCAGACATTTCGAAGCAGCCGGCTAAACCCGAGCTGTTCGACATTCCGGCCGGATATAAAGAAGTGCATTCAGAAGCCGAACTCTTTGCGGCAGCGCTCCCTCAGCCAATGTCTGCAGCAAACGTGCCTATGGAGGCAGCTGGCGCTGCGCCGGTCGCCGTCGAGAACCCCACGGGTGGGCAGGGGATGGCTGCTGCTGCGATGGCGTCCGCGATGCCGACCAAAGGGGGAATTCCGTCGGGCATGTCGATCTTGCAGATGATGGGTGGAAAGCTTGGCGGTGCTCCCCAGCAGCAGAGCGCAGCTACGGCTGCTCCGATGCCTCTGCCGCAGGCCTCGGGCCCAAAGGCGCCGGGTAAGATCCGGATCGGCGTGGCTCCTGCGTTGGCGCAGATGGGGCAGGGCAACACTTCTCAGCAGGACTTTGGAACGCCAGTGCGGAACGCCATCATCCTCATGATGAGCGGTCCTGCAGTGGAGATCACAGCAATCGACGCACGCATTCCAATCCAAATGGAGGCCGAGGCGCAGCAGAAGCAATGTGACTACCTGCTCGTTTCGAACGTGACGGTGAAGCGCAATGCATCCACCGGGTTTGGAAAGCTGATGAAAGCCGGCAGCATGGCTTCCAATTTCACGCCTATCGGCATGATGGCGCACACCATGGGCAGCGTGAACGGTGCGATGGCGGCGGCGCAGACGGCTGGTGCGGTGATGCAGCAATCGGCGGCGATCAGCGCGCAGCAGCAGGCCATGAGCCAGCTATCGGGCTTCAACGGGCAGATCAAGTCGAAGGACGAGGTCACGGTTCAATACCAGCTCTTTCCGACCGGGCAGCCGCAGCCGAAACTCGATACCACCCTGAAAGGCAAGTCGAAGACCGACGGGGAAGATGTGCTGACGCCACTGATCCAGCAGGCGGCTACGACCATCCTGACGGAAGTCAGCAAGAAGTAATTCGTAGATAGAACTCCCGCGAGGAACTGCGATGCATTGGTCAGTCAGGTCTGCAATCGGTGCTCTTTGTTTCGCCTGGGTTGGGGTAATCCGTTGCGTCGCTCAGAGTCCGATTGCAATCCCGGGGCCGAACGACGGCTATCAGATCAGCAAGAGTGATACCAGCCAGGCGGCCCCGGCAGGATATGAAGGCCGGACCGAGATGTCGACTCAAACAGCCGTCGGAAATACTCCGGCAACAGCAGGCAGAAAGATCGTAGCTAGCTTCAAGCTTGGCAATCAGGTCAGGACATGTCCGCATGCCGACGGAACGGCGGAGGGTGAAGGAGTGTTCTCCGTTTATATCGATTACACCGATGCACAGGCGACCGGGACGGCCACGATCCATATCGAGATGAGCACAAAGGGGAAGTACAAAGGGCAGGTTGGGGATAATGCTTTGCTGCAAGGGGCGGTGAAGGGGGAGTTCGACTACGCCTACTCTCAAACGGGTAAATTTCGTGACCAGAGCGGCGCGATCACTAATTCTCCGCCCAGCAATGCTCAACAGCACATCTCGATTCCCATTGTAGTGATGCCGAACATGAAACCGCCTGACTTTGGGGCATTCTCCGGCGGGGATCCGGCCCAAGCTCACTATGGAGGTGCGCTGGGAGCGAGCATGGCGCTCGCTTACTGGGCCGGCGTTTACTACTCCATAGCCCAGATCAAGTGGTATGGCGGCGAGACGTCGGGAGGCGGCACTTCCGCTCGTGCCGGGCAGTGCGTCGTCGTCGCGTTCGATCCGCCGAGCTACACGCTGCAGCCACCACTGGGCTCCACTGCAGATGTGAATGCGGTTGTGAAAACAAAGAACGGCGAAATTGTTCCCGCTCATTTCGTAGACGCAAGTGCCTACTACGGCAGCATGGTTTCGCCATCTCTGGGCGACTCCAGTCAATCCTCCCCGTTGAAATTCACTTATACCGCGCCGAAACAGAAAGTCCCTAAGCCAGGATTCGGGGTAGGCGCGCTCTCGCGAGCTGGCGCAGCAGTGGGTGAGTGGCACACAGGCCTCGGCACCGGATGGAGCGGGCAGATCACCTACGAGCAGACGTTCACTGGCGATGATGGAGGGTCGGCAGGCATTCAGGAGTGGTCGAATTCTTCCCGCGTCTCCGTCACGGTCACTGTGGAGAACGGCGTCGCCACATATCACGGTCATGTTGAAGCCAAGAACCATCTCACTAGCTGGCGTCCCGTCGCAAAGGCCGCTCCGGCGCTTGACTATAGTGAGGACAGCGAAGAGAGCGGCGATGGAGACTACCCAGCGTCTGTAGTGGTCCAAATTGACGAAAGCCGTGGCGCGTACGGCGTAAAGGTTGGACCGGCTCTGACGTCTGACGGGAGACCGAAGGCGCCATGGGGACCTATAGGTAAAGCTCGTTTGGTTTCATGCAGGCAGGGTGCTGGCTGTCAAAGCTCCGAACACGACATCAGTATGCCGACAATTGCGATGTCGGGCCCGCTCTCGGGAAAGCTGCAGGATCCCAATCACATTCAGGCCTCGTACACCGATCAGAAGACAGAACAGGGGCGCTCGCACAAAGGAGTCATCGTGGAGACCACGACGGTGAACCTCGCGCGTTCAGGAACGACCAATAGGTCGGGCGCTTCAAGGCAGGGAGGAAACTGACGTGAATAGCCAATATGCTTACCTGGCTCGTATTTGCCGGGCCCTACTATTGGGCTCGGTGCTTTTGCCTGGATCAGCGCAGGAGCCTTCCCCTGTCCACAAGAGATTCACCAACGACGATGTGATCGAGCTCGTACATATGAATCTCTCTGAATACGTGATCGTTTCAAAAATACGCACCATGAATGCGGCAGACCCCGAATCCATCCGCTTCGATACCGGTGTTGAGGGACTGAAAGCTCTGAAAGAGGCGAACGTTCCCGACAGCGTCATCCGCGTAATGATCAATCCTGCGCCTCCACAGCCCACTGTTATTACCCAGGCCGCACCGATGACACTCGATGCGAATCTTCCTCCGCCTGAAGTGGGAGTGTACTGGAAAGACGAGAGTCGCTTTGTCTTAATTGAAGGGCAAATGCTCGCCAATGCCAAGGTGGGCGGGAAGGCGGGCAGCATGTTCAGCTATGGCTTTCGCGGCATGCACTGGGACGCAACCTTGAAGGGCCCTAACTCCAGCCACATCGTTCGCGATCGCAGGCCGGTGTTTTACTTCTACGTCCCCGATGGCTCCAGCTCTTCCGATTACGTGCTGTTGAAGCTCAACAAAAAAGGCGACCGGCGTGAGTTCCAGGTGGGCACCATGGCGGGTAAGTTCGGAGGCGGAAAGGCCGGCCTCAAATCGGATAAGGAAATCCCATTCGAGGCGGAACATGTCGGAATTCGCACCTACAAGGTGACGCTGCGTCAGGAGCTAAGCCCCGGCGAGTTCGCTTTCTTCATGGCGACCGGCCAGCAGTTGAATGGCACCGACAGCCGAAGCGGAACCGGCGGCGCAGCAACGGGCCGCATCTACGATTTCCGCTTGCCCGAGTGACCGAGCGCCCCGGATAACGAAGTAGGTCACGAAGTTTGGAGATGACTGCTATGCAATGGATGTGGAATAGACATGTCTTCAAACGCCGATTTAGGACGTCCAGATATGCTGTCGCGGCATTCGAGTTTGCGGCTCTCATCTGCTTGGTCGTGTGCGCGTCGGCTCAGACGCCAGACGCCGTGTGGTCGGGGCAGGTGCAGTGTTCGCTCTCGGTGCAGCTGTCGGGATACTCGCACAAGGAAACGCAGACTTGGCGGCTGACCGGTGAGCCGCCTCGGATGCAGGGCAGCATCGCTGTCTACCCCGCAACATGGACGCCATCCTCGGACGGATCAAGCCAACGAACAGTCAACGCTCAGGTAACAGCGTCGCAGTGGAAATCGAGCTCGACGCCTATCAGCGCTCCGATCGGGATGTTCTTGCGTGTGAATGGGTCACTAGTCATCAAATCGTTCCATTCCCTGCTTTCAGCTCCGAAGGCGATCACCATTACTCGCCAGGTCTCGTTGCTCGGAACGACTCCAACCTTATCCACTGTTCAATACGCAGCCGATGAATGGATCATGCCGCCGATCGAGATGGCAGGAGCTACCTCGGCAATTTCAGGCGCGGGAACAACATTGGTGGGCGCAACCGCTTTTCCAGAGCGAGCCGGCGGTTCAGCCCAGACCGCCAACTGCACATGGCAATTCACAAAAGGTGCAGCCTCTGGCACGGGCAATTCCAGCACCACAATGTCACCTATACCTCAGCAGCCACTGCAGCTCACAATAGTTCCAGTCATCAGCGATGTTTCACCCAACAATGTGTTGGAAGGGCAGCACAATCTGCCGGTCGTCATCACGGGAAGCTTCACTCACTTCATCAACGGTCTAACAACGGTCGATTTCGGGGCACCAAACCTGATCACCGTGAAATCGGTCAGTGTTACTTCGCCAACTATGTTGACTGCTTATATCAACGTCGTCCCGCTTGGCTCAACGCCCGTTCCGGGCGGCAAATTCAACATCACTGTCATTACGCATTCTCCAACAGCCCTTTCCGTACAACCAGGCACCATGATTCCTCCGGACGAGACTGCCAGTCTTGCTGGGGCTTTCACCGTTATGACATCGGGGCTAATACAGTACCATTTCCCGGCCACTCTCTCGCCCAACACTGGGCAACAGGGCCAGAGCATGACAGTGACGATTACGGGGACCAATACCCACTTTGTTCAGGGAGTAACGCAGATTGACCAGTCTGCTCTATCTACTCAGCGGATCAGCGCTCCAGTTCTGACTGTGACCTCTCCAACTACTGCGACGGCTACCTTCACAATCCTGCCTGCAGCCCCTACTGGGACATCGATGTACACCCTTTTTGTGATCACTAAGACCACGCAAAGTCTCGAGACAGCTTCCGGCGACTTCACCATCACACCGATCCCCGACGCCTTCAGCCATGGTCCAAATCCCACCAGTGGAGTCGATATCTACGGGGCAGAGCCAAAGACATTCGATGGTCAACTGGCTTCGCTCACAGGCCAAGACTGGTTTTGGCTGGAGTGTGATAAGCCAACGTGCACAATATCTCTCCAGAACGTGAGTGCCCCGACAAATATCGTGGTGGACGCGCTGGATACTAATTTGAACGGAGTATCTTCCACAACTCAGCAATCAAACTCACTGCCCCAATCGTCCGGTTCGACTATGAAGATTGTTGGCAACAGCGCATTTTATTACCTCCGCGTGCGCGCCACCGCGTGGGATCTATCACATCCAAAGTACAGTCTGGTCATTACTGGAACACCTCAATGACGCGGCGGAAGTGCAGAAAGCGACGGGCTTGGAACCCTAATTGTCAGTGCTCATCTGTGAGTGACTATTCTCCCTCTGCGGTATGGGACAGGCCTCATCGCAGCGAATTGCAAGCTTGAACATCGGTGCCTACGATCGGACCAAGGTATGCCTCGCATTGATGACCCGAAGACCGGTCGAGAGCGTGCGCTAACAGAGACGGCACTGCGCCTGCTCGAATCGGACCTGCGGATTCGCGAGAACCAACTCGAACTCGGATAGATCGGTCTGATTGATGACCGTGCCCTGCTGTGCAGTCGTACTCGCCGCGGGAGTCAAGGTCGAGATCAGCAACGGCGTCCACAAAACCTTCCCACAGCCGCGCGGATCCCAATGTGCAGTGCCTCGGCTCGCGTTCTTCCTGCGGCGAACTGACTGGTTCAAAGTGGGCTGAGCGACAACATTCGCATGGGTACCGGCAAACGGACATGTGTCCAACGATCCACTTTGACGTAGAGTCGCCTATGGAGAGAACTGAGCGCCCACCTTCTAAGCCGGGGGTTGTGGGTTCGATTCCCGCCTCGCCCACCATTAAAATTAATCACTTGCGCGAATGTCTGACTTGTCGGAAGTAACCTGGCGCAAAGAACCCGATCGGCGCGACGAGCGAACCCGGTGGGACCTCAGCTTCTTCGATTCGTTCGTCTTCCGATTGCTTTCGGAAGAATTGTTCAAGTACGCGTGAGGCCTGAATGTTAGTCCTCAGCGCAGTCAAATTCATTTCAACTCAGCTGATTTCAAGCGGCTCGCGCGGTTCAATCTTATGCTCGAAAATCGACGTCCGAATTGCGGCGTTCGCACGTGGTTCATGCAGCCGCGCCGACTTCAACTTCAGTGGTCGAATGCAAAGTGGTCTTGTTCGACAGGTGCGAGGTGGCTTTGGAAGCACGCTTTATTCGGTGTCAATCTTGGTCATGACAACTTCGAGGGGAGCTCGAATGCATTATCGAATGCCGCTCACGTTCATTTCACTCGTTCTGTTGTTGCTGGTCTATTTACCCTCGGGAGCCGGAGCGCCGGAAAAGCACAACAAGCCAAAAACAGATGACGGAAAGAGCATCGTGTACGTGTGCGCATGCATGAAGGACAAGTCCTGCTCATGCATGACCGAGGCGAAGATGGAAGGTCCTTGCGCCTGCGGAACCATGGGTGGTCCACCGATGAAGGCCGTCAGTGCGGACAGCGACTGGGCGAGGCAGAACCGCGAGGCGCTCGCAAAGTAGACCATATCCAGATAACCGCAGCTTCTCGAGTAATGTTGCGAAGCGGCGAATTCTCCGCATCAGGCGGGTTGAGGCATTCTTGCCTAAACAATAAAATCCGTCCTGATGAGTTACATCGGAACCTGCGTGTGTCCGGTGATTGCGATCGATCGTGACGATGCGAAGCCGCTGCATCGCCAGGTCTACGACGGCTACAGAGAGGCCATCCTTCGCGGCGATCTTGCCCCCGGCCAGAAAATTCCCTCGAGCCGCGAATTGGCTTTAGAGATGCGCGTGTCGCGCTTCCCGGTTCTGCACGCGTACGCGCAGCTTCAGGCGGAGGGGTACTTCGAGAGCCAGGTAGGCGCGGGAACATTTATTTCAGCAACGCTGCCTGAGCAGATGATGTCCTCTGAACCCAGCGTCGGTTTCTCCAGGCAGGCTCCGTCTGGGCTGCGGCCTGTCGCGAGACGCAGCGGGCTCTATCCCAAATTTCGCAGAGACTCACCCCTTCGAGCGTGGGGAGCATTCGGGCTTCACCAACCCGCATCCGATCAGTTTCCCTTTAAACTCTGGTCGGAACTCGCGGACCGCCACAGCCGGAATCCGAGTTCCGCCGCTCTGCAGAGAATCGATCCTATGGGGCTGCAGCGATTCCGGATTGCGATCTGCCGATATCTGCGCACTGCTCGATCGGTGAAGTGCGATCCGGATCAGATCATGGTCGTGTCTGGCTCGCAGCAGGCGCTCGATCTCACCACGCGAGTCTTGCTCAATCCCGGGGACTCGGTGCTTGTCGAAGAACCGGGCTACACATTGCAGAAGACAGTGCTCGCAGCAGCAGGATGCCGGGTAAAGATGGTGTCGGTGGACGATGAGGGAATGGACATAACCGCGGCGTCCAGGCATAAGGGCGCTAGAGCCGCGTTCGTTACTCCATCGCACCAGTTTCCGCTGGGCACGACCATGAGCGCGACGCGCCGGCTGTTGCTTCTGAACTGGGCACAGAACACAGGCGCCTGGATCATCGAAGACGACTACGACAGCGAGTTTCGTTTCGATACCAGGCCGATCGCGTCGCTGCAGGGGCTCGACGTCAACTCACGCGTGATCTACGTTGGAACATTTAGCAAAATGCTCTTCCCGTCGATGCGTGTCGGGTACATTGTGGTTCCGCGCGATCTTGTTGCCCTCTTTGAGGCGGTTAGATTCGCAACCGATATTTTTCCACCATATCTCTACCAGGAGATGCTCGCAGATTTCATCGAAGGTGGCCATCTCGCGCAGTACATTCGCAAGATGCGGCGCATCTATGGTGAACGCAGAGAAGTGCTGGTCAAGTCCATTCGCGAGGAGTTCGGAGACTTCTTGAAAGTGCATGGCGCGCCTGCCGGAATGCACGTCTCCGTCAGCCTGCCGGAGGGCTTTGATGACGCGGAGATCAGCCAGCGCGCTGCAAAGCAGAATCTGCTGCTTTGGCCTCTCTCGCCCTACTACGCGGGCAAGAAGCCGCTGAACGGTTTCGTGCTCGGGTTTGGAAGCACAGCGACTGAGCAGATTGCCGAAGCCGTGAGGCGAATGCGCACGGTTGTGCGCGGATAAACAACCGGGCACAGTCCACTCATCGACCAACAAGTCCGAGCCAAACTCAGGTCGCCCGGTCTTGCGATGTCATCGGCGCCCTCCGTCAAGTGGTCATGGCGGAAGTGGGTTCAGCGGCTATGGTCAGTAGCCATGAATGCACGCACTCTGGAGCATGGGGCGATGGCTCACGAAGCCAAAGTCCGAATAGAACTCTGGAGAACAGAATGAAGATGTCATTGTTTTTGGCCAGGATGCATCGAGTAAGCATCTATTCTTCCCTGCAAAACCGAGCGACATTGCGATGGCTGATCCTCGCTTTGGTGGCTGTATGTGCGCTGTCTACCACCGCGTTCGCTCAGCAGGCGACCGTGGTCGGAACCGTCACTGACCCAGCCGGCGCGGCGTTGCCAAACGTCAACATCACCGTCACAAACATCGATTCCGGAGTAGCGAAAAGTATTCAGACCAACAGCGCTGGACAATATGTCATTCCAGATCTCAACATCGGCCACTACAACGTGAAGGCTGAGGCGACGGGCTTCAAGACTACGGAGCAGAAGAACATCGCGTTAGAAGTGGGCGCTCGCGATCGCATCGATTTCCAACTGCAGGTCGGCGAAGTGCAGGAGACCGTCACGGTGGAAGCAAATACCGTCCGGGTGCAGACCGACTCGGGAGAACAGAGCAGCGTCATAACCGGGCAGCAGATCTCGCAAATCTCCGTCAGTGGCCGCAGCATGTACCAGCTTGCGGCTTTGGTGCCGGGTGCTTCGAGCCAGATTGGTTCGGGCGGCATGAGCGCCGGTGAAGTCAATACGCCAGTCGGCGGAGATGCGAGCGTTGAATTTAACGGCTTACGCCAAAATCACAACATCTACCTGCTCGACGGCGGGGAAGATGATGATCGCGGGGGGGCGGGCGGAATGAGCATCGCGCCTTCGAGTGATGCAATTGCTGAGTTTCGTACGCTGACGTCAAACTACAGCGCCGACTACGGGCTCTCGTCAGCGGGAACCATGTCCATGGTTCTGAAGTCCGGAACCAGAACGCTTCATGCATCGGCGTGGGAGTTTAATCGCAATGACGCGTTTGATGCCCGCAATTACTTCAATCCGGCGCCGCAAAAGGTGGCCGAATTACGATTGAATGTTTTCGGATTCAACGTGGGCGGGCCGGTAACTCTGGGACACCTCTACAATCCGGAACGGAAGCGGACGTTCTTCTTCTACAACCAGGAGTGGCGCCGGCTCATTCAGGGTGGATTGACGAATCAACCTGTTCCAGATCCCGCCACATACGGCGGCAACTTTGGCAGCCAGGTCATCAACGTGCCGAGTGCAAGCGCTGTCTCGGCTACTGTGCTTGCCCGGAATTGCCCAGGCGGCGTTTTGCCGGCTGGTGTCGTTCAGGGGCAGCCGTTTCCAAACAATACGATTCCTTCCTGCATGATCTCGCCGAACTCGAGTTCGCTGCTTGCCGCTGGAATCTTCCCGCAGGCCAACACAGTGATGCTGCCGGGAAGCCGACGTTCATTGGCGGAAACAACTCTCCCACCAATCTCACTGAAGAAGTTGTGCGCATCGACCACAATTTCACCAGCAAACTCTCCATCTTCGGGCACTTCATTTCAGAGCAAGTTTCACAGGGCTTTGGCGTGAGCCAGTGGAGCGGCGCGAACGTTCCGACGGTGGGGGACACGTTCGGCAATCCATCGTACAGCGCGGTCGTGCACACTACCTATACCATCAACTCCAGTTTGCTGAATGAGACTGCCTTCAACTACAACGGGAACCGCATCAACATCGTGCCTTTTGCGGGCTCCGGGTTAAAGAGCCTCGAGCTGCCAAGCGGCTACGACTCGTCGAAATCGCGTCTTTTCTCAGGGCCCAATAACGACAATCGCATTCCAAACATTGATCTCAACGGAGCTCTGGGCACTCACTTCGAAATCTCGAGTTGGCCCTGGCATAACAAGGCAGACGACTATCAAGTTCGCGACGACATTTCCTGGACCAAAGGTGAACATCAGATCAAGATGGGCGGAAGCTGGGCGTTGTACAAGAAGACCCAGGATCTATTCGGCCAGACGCAGGGATCATTCAACTTCGACGGTACGTTTACTGGAAGCGACTTCGCTGACTTTCTTCTGGGAAATGCGAAGAGCTATAACGAACTCGCAGTGCAGGACAAGGGGCAGTGGAACAATGTGTCCTATTCGGTGTATGTGCAGGATAACTGGCGTGTAAATCGCAATCTCACGTTGAACCTGGGACTGCGGTGGGATGGAATTCCTCACACCTACGAAGCCAACAATCGAATGGGTAACTTCTATCCTTCTCTCTATAACCAGGCAGACGCAGCTGTTCTTCTGCCCGATGGCTCGATCAGCCCCAGCAGCCCGGGACTGGGCACGAGCCCCAACCCCATTCTGGCCGGAGTTCCGCTCTACTTGAACGGCATCGGAATTCCTGGACGAAATCACGTTCCAAAAGGCCTGGTCAACAACAACTGGAAAACATTTGGGCCACGCATCGGGTTCGCGTATGACCTTGCCGGCAATGGTAAGACCGTCATTCGTGGTGGGGTTGGGCTGATGTATGAGCGCATCCAGGGCAATGATATGTACAACGCTGGCCCCAATACACCCTTCAGTCTCAATGTCACGAACAACAGCGTCACCATCGAGAATCCAAACATACTTCTGACCACCGGTACAGCAGCGGCGAGGCCAATCAATCCGCCAAGTATTACGGGGTTGGCAATCGACAACTACAAACAGCCGGCGAGCTACCAGTACAGCGCAGGGTTGCAACGGCAGTTGAACTCCAAATCCGTTCTGTCCGTTTCGTACGTTGGCAATCAGAACCGGTATCAGAACGATTATCGGCAGCTCAATTTGCCCGATCAAAGCTACCTGCCGGCTCTCATTGCAGGCGCTCAATACACCACCGCGCCGGGCTTGCCCTACCGCGGCTTCAACTCAATTGACATGTCGACCAATGAGGCCAATTCGCACTACAACGGGCTGCAGGTTGACCTGAATTCGCGGATTCGGACACTGACTCTGCGCGCGTTCTACACGTTCTCGCGAACTGTAGATCCAACACTCGGAGGAGGAGGAGGCGCTGACCTCGCTAATATCTCCAATCCCTATCTTGGGTGGAAGTATGACAGCGGCCCGGGAGGGTATGACCGAACGAACAATGCTGCCGTGAATTTCATCTATGACATCCCATTTTTGCAGAGAAGCCCGAACCGTGTGCTCAGGTCGGTTCTCGGCGGATGGGAGCTGTCGGGCATCGTCACCATGACGTCCGGGCTGCCAATTAACCCACAACTGACTGGCGCTCAAAGCAGCAACGGATTACCGAACGCGACCAACCGTCCAGACAGGGTCAGCAAGGTGTCGTACCCTCACAAAGCCGGCGAGTGGTTCGATACCTCGGCCTTTGCATCGCCTGCACTGGGTGCATGGGGTAACGCAGGTTTCAATTCTCTGCGCGGCCCCGGTCGGGACAACTGGAATCTCTCGCTCTTCAAGAGCTTCGCATTTGGAGAGGAGCGGAGATTGGAACTTCGCGCCGAGAGCTTCAATGTCTGGAACCACACTGAGTTCAACCAGGTGAGCAATGCGCTTGGATCGAGCAATTTCGGGCAGGTCACATCGGCATATGACCCGAGAGTGTTTCAGTTTGGCGCGAAGCTCTATTTCTAGTTGTGTGAATTTTAAGCTCATGATCGGTCCCGCCCTCAGTCGGTTTGATGAGGGCGGGTTTTTTCCAGAAGGAGAACAAAGGGTCCCGAGTGAACCTGGAAGAGATCAGTGACATTGCCCGTTTTTCTTGCCGATCGTCCGCCCGTCGGTATCTTACTTCTGCTGAGGGATGAAGCCGGGAACTCCGGTCTGCACCACCGCATTGAGCCGATGTCTGACCTCGATTCGATTGATCTCCTCAACTGCGTCCTCGGGCAGTGCAGCCACGTCGAAATTCTCACTGGCGCGAGCAGCACTCCTGGGCGTCGTAAGCAACGCTGTACCACGCTGGATCGCCCATGCGAGCAGAACCTGTGCTGGGGTCTTTCCAACTCGCGCGGCGATGGCCGAAATGGTCGGATCCTGAAGCAGTCCGCTTACTCCATGGCCCAACGGTGCGAATGCCAGAAGCACAATGCCGTTTTGATTGCAGAATTTCAGGAGATCCCACTCCGGCAGGTAGGGGTGCGATTCGACTTGAACGACCGCCGGCTTGATTCTTGCCGAGTCGTAAATCGGCACAAGTTTTTCCAGCGTTATGTCTGAAAGCCCAATCGCCCGGCATCTGCCTTGGTCCACCAGCGCTTCCATCGCTCTCCAGGTTTCCAGCAAGGTCACTTCCTGGTCGTAGATAACGTTGCCATGCTGATCGCGCGGGTCCTGATCGTCACCAGGCTGAAATGCAAAGGGCGTATGGATGAGGTAAAGGTCCAGATACTCGAGCTTCAACCGGTTCAGGCTCGCCTCAAACGCCGGTTCAACTCGTTCGGGCCGATGGTTCGTATTCCACAGCTTCGTGGTGACAAAGACCTGTTCACGCGCAACTTGGTTAATTGCAAAAGCTCCCTGCAACACCTCTCCAACTTCACACTCGTTCCCATACCGCTCTGCGCAATCGAAGTGCCTGAATCCGGCCTGAAGCGCGTCTCTGGTGGCGCTTATGGTCACAGACGAGTCGGGAATCAAGGTGCCGAATCCGAGCGCAGGCATCTCTCCAGCCCCGTTTTTCAAGGGCATCTTTGTCAGTCGAATATCCGGTGAATTCATTGAAACGCGCCTCTCGATTACTCTGTTTCCCTGATCTCGTGATCCCAAGCCAACTGAATCTGGGAGGGCGATGCAAGTTGCCACACGTAGCTTCAGCTTTCAACCTCGAAGATGACTTCAAGTTCAACCGGCACTCCGAGTGGAAGACTGGCCACTCCGTAGATAAGCCGAACCGGCAAATTCTCTTCGCCGAAGACATCTCGCAACAGCTCTGACGCGGCATCGGCAACCTTGGGGTGCGCCGTGAAGTCTCCTTCTGTTGCCAGCGATACTCCAAGCTTCACAACGCGCCTTACTCTATCCAGCGAGCCCAGAGCCTGACGTGCATTCGAAAACACGTTGAGCGCGGCGATCCTGGCTGCCTCTCTGCCTTGCTCCACGTCGAACTCGCGGCCGATCTTGCCAACGAACATCGCCTTGGAACCGACCGTTGGCAGCATACCGCTGACGTACAGCAGATTGCCTGTTTGTACGGTTTCGGCGTACGCGCCAAAGGGCGTCGGCGCGGGCTTCAGCTCAATGCCGAGCGCAGCCAACCGGCTCTCTGCGCTTTCCGGCCGTGGGCTCATCCTGCTCACCATCGGCTCTGGTGCGCACCACCGTCCACGTGCAGCACCTCCCCGGTAATGTTGCGGGCTTCAGTCAGATAAACAACGGCATCTACGATGTCGCTGACGCCAGAGATCGTGCCCATGGGCGCGAGTGTCTTGAGTAAGTCTTTCGGATCATTCGCGTGCATGGGAGTGTCGACGATCCCGGGTGCAACAGCGTTGAAGCGGATGTGCTCCTTCGCATATTCACTCGCCAGGCTGCGGGTGATCGCTTCGAGACCGCCCTTCGTGATCATCGGTACGGACGCGTGCACACCGGCGATGGGGTTTACCACCAGCGAGGACGTGATGCTCACGACGCTGCCGCCCTTCTTCTGAGTAAGCATCTGCTTGACCGCTCCTTGTGTGACGAAAAGAAAGCCCTTGAGATTGACAGATGATAGTCTCTCTAAGTCCTCTGCCGTGAATTCAGTGAAAGGCTTGGCAAAAAAGATTCCCGCGTTATTTACCAGAGCATCGATCGTGCCGAACCTTGTGATTGCCGTTTCCACGACCGCTGCTGCCACTGCGCTCTCTCCAATGTTCCCGTCGACGAGCGCCAGCTGATCCGATGGCTTGAACGTGCCCGAGCTGGTGATGTTCCGCGAGTTTGCAACTACGTTGTAGGCGCGATTCAGAAACTCCTTCACCAGGCCAGCTCCGATGCCCTGTGACGCCCCTGTAACAACAGTTGTTCGCTTGCATGCCACTTCCGTCTCCATTGCGAAGCGCCTTTTCTGTCGTACATAGGAAGAGATTCAGTGGGGTGCCGTGTTGATGCATCGCATTTTCCAACCAGCTCAATGCACGTGCAAAAGGCACCACTCAAGGTGTCTCGTTATTGCTGCTGCCATCCCCCGCCAAGGGCTTTGTAGAGTTGCACCAGGCTTCGATACTCATTGCCTCGCGCGTCGGCGAGCGTTAGTTCGGCGGCGTAGAGAGACCGCTGACCATCCAGAACTTCGAGGTACGTGGTGGTGCCTCCTTGATAACGCACTTTCGAGAGGCGCACTGATTCCTGCAGATCGGTGACGGAATCCTGTTGCCGCAATCGCATCTCGTGGTATTTCTGATAGCCGATCAGGGCGTCGGATACATCTCCGAAGGCGCGCTGGATTGATTGCTGGTAAGCGATGGCCGCCTGCCGGTTCTGGGATTCCGCCACTTTGAGATTCCCCCGCAAGGCGCCACCGGTAAAAATCGGTTGTGTGACCTGGGCTCCGTAAGACCAGATGCCAAGGTGCGTGTCCATCAAGCTTGAAAATGCACTGCTGCGGCCAAATGCCCCTCCTCCGCCTCCGGTCAAAGCGATCTGCGGAAAGAACTGGGCCCTGGCTACGCCGATCTCGGCGGCCGTAGCCATAAGAATCTCCTCCGCTTCACGAATGTCGGGCCGGCGTTCCATGAGAGAGGAGGGAAGACCGGGGGGCACGTCTGGTGGCAACTGTTGATCAACCAAAGTGAGGCCGCGCTGAATCTCGCCCGGGTTGTTGCCCAGCAAAATGCTGATTGCGTTCTCCTCTTGCGCAATGCGCCGCTCGAGATCCGGAATCTGCGTATTCGCGGTATCGAGAACCTGCTTGGATTGGAGAACATCCAGCTTTGTGGCGACGCCGTGATCGAGGCGCAGATTGGTCAGCTTGACTGAGTCTTTCTGCGTGTTCACGGTGTTGCGGGTTATCTGCAGTTGCAGGTCAAGCTGCAGAAGGGTGTAGTAGTCTGACGCGACGTCGCTGACCAGGGTCATGATCACTGTTTGTCTCGCGGACTCGGTCGCCAGCAATTCGGCGCGCGAGGCTTGAGTGGCCCGGCGGATCTTGCCGAAGAAGTCCAGCTGAAAAGCAGCATCTCCGGTAAGTGCGAGGAAGTTGAACTTCGATTGTGTGCGCAGGTCCTTGCCCCCGCCGAAATTCGCATCGCCACCAACCTGCGGAAAAAGACTGGAACGCGTTATGGACACCTCGGCGCGAGCGGAGTTGATGCGTTCCGTGGCGAGTTGCAGATCGTAGTTCTGTTTCAGCGCAGTCCGAATGAGTTCCTGCAGCTTCGGATCCTGAAAAACTTGCCACCACGGCAAATCTGCGTAGGACTCTGTCGAGGTTGACCCAGCCGCCGGAGCAAGGGAGCGGTATGCAGCCGGAACTTGCGCATTGGGCCGCTTATAGTTCGGCCCCACCATGCATCCCGCGAGCCCAGAGAGGACCAGCGCAGCGACGATCACTCTTCCGATCAAGCGCCGATCAGCCTTCAAAATGTGGTTGGGAACGCGCATGTCAATCTCCCATCTCCGGAACCGCGCCGGCACTCAGATGTCCGTGAGCGGCGGCATCCTTTTCGGCGCCGGACCACTTCTCCACGAGGTAGAAGATCGCCGGAATCAGGAAAATTCCCAAGGCAGTAGCAGCCAGCATGCCGCCAATCACCGTGGTTCCCATGATCTGGCGGGCGACGGAGCCGGCGCCCGTGGCGGTCCAAAGCGGGATACACCCGAAAATGAAAGCCAGTGAGGTCATCAGGATCGGTCGCAACCGAAGCCTTGCGCCTTCCAGTGCGGACTCGGCGAGTGGTCTTCCTTTCTCAAATTCAGCCTTTGCAAATTCGACAATCAGGATCGCGTTTTTGGCGGCGAGGCCGATCAGCATCACCAATCCGATCTGCGAAAAAACGTCGCTTTCAAGTTGAACCAGGTAAGGCGGCAGCAGATATCCGAGCACCGTTCGACGAAGCCAGAGAATGAAGAATGCGCCAAAGATTGCAATCGGCGTGCTCAGCAAAACGCTGAAGGGCAGCGACCAGCTTTCGTAGAGAGCAGCCAGGATCAGAAAAACAAAGAGGAGCGACAACCCGAAGACAGCGGCCGGCGGAACGCCTTCGCGCGCCTTCTGTTCCTGGAACGAAATGCCTGAGTAGTCGAACCCCATCTCGCGAGGCATGGTCTGCTTGAAGACCTCCTCGAGTGCGCGGGTAGCCTGTTCGGCGCTGTAACCCGGCGCCGCGCTGCCGTTGATCTGTGCGGACCGATACTCGTTAAACCGCAGAGTGAACTCAGGACCCAGGCGCGGCTTGATGGTCGTCAGCGTGGAGAGCGGGACATTCTGGCCCTTGTTGTTGCGCACGTAGAACTGGCCGACGTTTTCGGCGCGAGCGCGATCCTCTCCTTCGGCTTCGATGTATACCTGCCATTGCCGGCCAAACCGGTTGAAGTAGTTGACGAAGTACCCGCCCATGAACGTCTGAATCGTGCGGTAAACGTCGTTCAGGGCCACGCCCTGCTTCAGCACCTTGTCGCGATCGACATCGACAAATTCCTGAGGAACACTGGGCAGGAAGGTGGTACTTACGCTGCCGATTTCCGGACGCTTCCGTGCGGCTTCCATGAAGGTGGCAAGGTTCTTCGCAAGAAATTGGACATCGCCGCCTGAGCGATCCTCGAGCATGAACGTGAAACCGCCGGATGTTCCCACACCGGGAATTGCCGGGGGAGAGAAGCCGAATACGACAGCTGCGGGCAGCTTGCTGAACTCGCGATTGAGATGAGCCTTCAACGTCTGGAACTGCTGATCCCGCGTCTTGCGCTCGCCCCAGGGTTTGAACGTAACGAAGAATGTCGCGTTATAGCTTGTGCGAACGAAACTGAGCAGGCTGAACCCGACGAAGCAGGTGGAATGCTGTACGCCGGGTGTGTTCATGATGGTCTTCTCAACTTCCTGCACCACGGCAGTCGTGCGTTCAAACGAGGCCCCGTTCGGAAGCTGAACGTTGACGTATGCATAGCCCTGATCCTCATCGGGAAGAAAACTCGTGGGAACTCGCATTGCGAAGAACCCCGCAGCAACGCTCGCGACCAGCAGCAACACGACGACGAAGCCGCTTTTGCGGACCAGCACCGCGCTCCAGCTGACATATCCGTTGGTGAGCCTGTCGAAGAAACGATTGAAGTTGCCGAAAAACCGCTGCAGGAAGCCGTGATTCTGAGTCTTCGGCCGCAGCAGCAACGCCGCAAGGGCGGGACTCAGAGTCAGTGCGTTGAACGCTGACAACAATACCGAGATTGCAATCGTTACCGCGAATTGCTGGTAGAGACGTCCGGTGATGCCGGGGATGAACGCGGTAGGAATAAACACTGCGGAGAGAACCAGGGCAATGCCGATCACAGGGCCTGATAGTTCGTCCATGGCCTTGAGCGCGGCTTCTTTTGGAGAGAGCCCGTCTTCAATGTGCCGCTCAACTCCTTCCACAACTACGATGGCGTCATCGACAACCAATCCGATCGCCAGGACAAGGCCGAACAGAGAAAGCGTATTGATCGAAAAGCCGAAGAGCGGAAAGAGAACAAACGTGCCCACAAGGGAAACGGGAACCGCAAGCAGAGGAATAAGCGTTGCCCGCCAGCCCTGCAGAAACAAAAAAACCACGAGAATGACCAGAACAAGTGCGATGACGAGGGTTTCCACAATCTCCTTGATCCCCTCGGTGACAGACAGAGTGGTATCGAGCGCGACGACTGAATCCAGATCTTCGGGGAATCGCTGGCTCAGCTTGGCGACGAGTTTTTTCACTCCGGCAGCGGCCTCTACGGCATTTGAACCAGGAAGTTGATAGACCGCGATCACCGCGCTGGGCTTGCCGTTGAATCGCCCGGCAATGCTGTAGTCCTGAGCGCCGAGCTCGATCCGGGCAACGTCGCTTACGCGAACGATGCCGCCGTCGGGCGACTCGCGAACAACGATCTTGCCGAATTCTTCAGGTGAGACGAGGCGCCCCTGCGCGAGTACCGTATGCGTGAACTCCTGACCTTTGGGAGCCGGCTCACCGCCAATCTTTCCCGCCGGATTCACGGTGTTCTGCGCCTGGATTGCATTGATGATCTCCGGCACGGTGATACGGAGCTTTGCAAGTTGATCGGGCTTCACCCAGAGCCGCATCGCATATTGCCCAGCGCCGAAAATCTGTACGTTTCCAACCTCGGGCGAACGCAGAATCGGATCAGTCAGATTGATGTACGCGTAATTGGCGAGAAACTTGGCGTCGTACGTTCCGTGGGGTGAGTAGACCGCGATCAGCATCAGCGGAGCAGTAACGGACTTGCGAACCGTTACTCCGAAATTCGTCACATCGGTCGGAAGCTGCGACGCAGCCTGCGTCTCTCGAGCCTGAGCGAGTATGAAATCTGTGTTCGGATCCGTCTTCACGTCGAAGTCGACGATGAGGCTGGTCGTTGAATTTCCAGTGGCATTCAGCGAATACATGTAGTTGAGGTGGTCGACGCCATTCATCTGCTGCTCGATGGGAGTAGCGACCGCCTGCTCCAGCGTTTGAGCATCCGCCCCGACGTAAGTCGCAAGAATCTGAATCTCTGGCGGCGCGATGTCAGGAAACTGCGCAACCGGCAGCCTGGCAATTGTCAGAGCGCCCACAAGCACCAGCACGATGGAGATGACCATGGCCACGATGGGGCGATTGATAAAGAACCGGGTCATGGCTCACCTTCCCATTTCTTTGAACTGCCGTGGGTCTACCTGCATGCCTGGTCGCACCTTCTGAATGCCTTCAGCCACGATGCGTTCTCCCGGCTCCAACCCTTCGGCAACGATCCGTTGCGATCCGAATGCTTCGCCGATCTTGATTGTTCGGATTGCGATTTTGTTATCAGAGCCGACCACGGCGACCTGATATCCGCCCTGCAACTCCGATATGGCGCGTTCTGGGACCAGGAGGGCATCGGGCTGCATCCGTATCACTGCGCGAACCTTTGCATAACCTCCCGGCCGCAGGATGTTGTCCGGATTCGGAAATAGGCCGGCGATGCGGATTGCACCTGTTCCCTCGTCGATCTGCCGATCGGCGAACGAGAAGGTGCCTTCATGTGCGTATGTGGATCCGTCCGCCAGGATCAGTTGAAGCCGCAGAGCCCGATCCGCTGCTTCACGGCTGGTTTCAGATGGGAACCGCTTGCGCCATCCCAGGTACTGCGGCTCGCTCACGGTGAAGTAGACCTTGATCGGATCCACCGTCGAAATGGATGTTACGATTCCGCTGCCCGGAGCGACGAGGGCGCCAACCTGCAACTGGGCTTGCCCAGCGATACCGTCAATCGGCGCGATCAGACGCGTAAATTCAAGATTGATCTTTGCTGTCTCGACTGCGGCCTCTGAGGTCCTTATCTGTGCCTTCGCGGTTTCTACACTGGCGACGGCGGCCAGGTTGTTCTGCACCGCATTGTCGAGATCCTGCTGGCTCGCTGCCTGCTCCTTTGCCAGCGGCACATACCGCTTGACGTCAAGCTCCGTCCGCCCCTGCACGGCCTGCGCATTGGCAAGCATTGCTTTCGCTTGCTGAAGCTGTCCCTGGGCCTGGTCGAATGCAGCCTGAAATGGTCTCGGGTCGATTTGAAACAGCAGTTGACCTTTCTTGACGAACGCGCCCTCCTTATATCCCTGTGCTTGGAGGTAGCCGGTTACCTGGGCCCTGACGTCTGCGTTCACAAGGCCATCAAGCGTACCGATCCACTCTCCGAAGATCGGGACATCCTTCTGTTCCACGGGGGCCACTTCGACAGTCGGCGGCGGACCCGCCACCGTTGCAGAGGCTTTGCTGAAGGGATGGACTGCGCCAATCGTCACGCCCACCGCGAGCACGCCGGCTACGCCACCAATGATTAAAGTGCGCTTTGATACCCTGATCATTTTTTGCTCCCAGCAGACAATTCAGCCGCCTTGATTACGCCAGATCGAAATGCCGGAGACCATCAGACGAAGGTATCGATTCGACACCTTCGTATGCAGAGGGTCCCCATCGACAAACTGCGTATGCCAAGAGATGGGTGCCATCATGCCCGGAAATACATGACCAACATGAAAAGAAGATTCTGGTCCGGGGCGAAAGGGCAGGCGGCAATACGCGGTGGCGGCGCTGAATCGCCGAAGAAGATCTTTCCTGACGGACTCAGTTAGCAACGCGAGCCCAAAAGACGGAAGGAGAATCCGCGAAGCAACGAAAGAGACTACATACCTACGTATATCCGATACCTTTGTTCAATTTCCTCATCTCCGTTCCTCTGGCTAAATCACAAACGTGGATGCTGATGCGGTTCAGCCGGAGTCATCCATTTCGAGAGGACCAGGTGAAATGCCTTCGGAGATCAATCACGGTCGACGCCACTTTATGGGAGCTGCCGCTATGACTGCGATGACCTCGCTCCCATGGAAGTGGTTCCAGCAGTCAGCCGCCGATTTGCCGATTGAGGGCAACGTGCCATCCTTGCGAGGTGCATCGGGTTGGCTCAATTCGCCTCAGCTTCAGGAAGCGGACCTTCGCGACAAGGTCGTCCTGTTCGATTTCTGGACCTACTCCTGCATTAACTGGAGGCGCACTCTCCCCTATCTCCGCGCATGGTCCCGGAAATATAAACAGCACGGCCTCGTCGTTGTCGGCGTGCATTCGCCGGAATTCCAGTTTGAGAAGGACATCGAAAACGTTCGCCAGGCTGCCAATTCGATGATGATCGAATATCCGATCGCGATTGACAGCGATCTGTCGATCTGGCGCGCCTTCAACAACGAGTATTGGCCGGCGCTCTACCTTGCCGACGCCAAGGGAAGAATTCGTCACCACAAATTCGGGGAAGGCGATTACGACAAATCGGAGTATGTCATTCAGAAGTTGCTTGCCGAAAACGGCGCGACGGGTTTCGAGCGCAGTCTGGCATCCATTGACGCTTCAGGGGCCGAGTTGAGCGCTGACTGGCGTGATCTCCGCTCAGGCGAGAACTACCTCGGATACGAGCGCACACAGAACTTCGCCTCGCGTGGTGGCGCTGTCGCCGACAAGAAACACGCGTATACGGCGCCTTCGCAACTCGAGCTCAACCATTGGGCCCCGGATGGCGAGTGGACCGCGAGAAAGCAATCGATCTCGCTGAACGCTGACAAGGGTCGAATCGCTTATCAGTTCCAGGCTCGCGATCTTCATCTGGTGATGGGCTCGATGGAGCGGGGCAAAAAGGTGCCCTTTCAGGTGTTCGTCGACGGGCAGATGCCGGGCGGTTCACATGGTGTGGATGTTGACGCGCAGGGGTTCGGAATTCTCGAGGAGCCCCGGATGTATCAGCTCATTCGGCAACAAGGGCCTGTTTCCGCACGCCGGTTCGAGATCGAGTTTCTTGATTCCGGCGCCGAAATCTACTCCATCACCTTCGGTTGAATACGATTTCCCGGGTTTAGCAATTTCATCTCTGTCATATGGAGGTTGAACATGTCGTCTGTCGCCATCTACAGCTATGGATCCGAGCATCTCGATTCGGATCTCGTGCTCGCCGCGAAGTCTGGATCAACGTGGGCGTTTGAAGAGCTCCAAAGGCAGTACTCCCCTCACATTTACCGCAAGATCCTGTCCATTACTCGAAACCGGGAAGACGCGGACGACGTGCTGCAGGATACGCTTCTTCGCGCATACATGAACCTGCACAGCTTTGAAGGAAGATCCGAATTCAAGACATGGCTCATGCAGATCGGGATCAATTCCGCTCTCATGATGGTCCGCAAACGCCGCGTCCGTTCCAAGGTGTTTATGGAGCCGACACTTCCGCCCGAGAGCGAGGGTCGATCATTTGATTTTCGAGATTCGGCGCTGGACCCCGAACAGAACTACGACCAAACTCAGCGCCTCGACAACATACATCGCGCAATCCAGAAGCTCGAACCGAAGTTGAGATCTGCACTCGAGATATGGATGTCGCAGGGGTGTTCGATGAAGGAAATCTCCGAGTCGCTTGGGATCTCGCTTTCATCCGTAAAAGCTCGCTTACATCGTGCCAGAAAAAGGCTCCTTCAATCTCCCGCCCTTAGAAGGCGCGGGCTGAGCGGGTTGGAAGCGGGGAGCGTCCCAATGATGTTGAAGCTTGAGAATCGAGAAGAGCCATGCATGAATTGCCAATAATGCAGAGTGGCGGCCGACCCGGAGAGGTCTCATCGGTGAATGATGGGACCACTTCTCTCCCGCAACGCGAGTTGCTGAGATTCATCGACACTGTTTCTGGCCTGATCGGAACAGAGCCTCGCAACTTGCTTAAGGAAATGTGGCTCGACGAACTCGCTTGCCTGGATTGCATGCCAGAACCGTGCAGTTCCGAGTGGCATCTGGTCACGCTCGCCGCCTTCAGGAGGCTAGGGTTCACGTTGATCGGAATGGATTCTGGCTCAACCCAGCTGTGGGGGATGTGACCGGTGCAACGCGCAGCGAGCCCGCTTACTTTCCTCGATTCTTCCCGGTGTACTCTGCGAACAAACCTGGGTATTCCTTCTTCAATGCCTCGATTTTGGGCCGGTCGCACACCAAAATGTATGGATTGCCGGGATTATGCAGGGCATAGTCCTGGTGGTAGTCCTCAGCCCGGTAAAACCCTTTCAGGGGACTCAGTTCGGTCACAATGGGCCGCGCAAACACGTGCGCCGCGTTCAGTTGCGCGATATACGCTTCGGCAATCCGCTTCTGGTCATCGTTCTCATAGAAAATCGCTGAACGGTACGAGGTGCCTACATCCGGTCCCTGCCGGTTCAGTTGTGTAGGGTCGTGCGCCACGGAAAAGAAGATCCGAAGCAGGGTTCCGTAGGTAATTCGCGATGGATCGTACACCACTTCCACTGACTCGGCGTGCCCCGTCGTCTCTGTTGTCACCTGGTCGTAGGTTGCGGTTGAAGCGGATCCGCCGGAGTAGCCCACGGTGGTATCCACTACACCCTTCAATCGTTGAAAGACTGCCTGCGTGCCCCAGAAGCACCCTCCGGCAAACACAGCTTTTGCCCTGCTCGGCTGGTTCGCCATTGCATCGTCAATCGATGGAACTGGAACCGGTCCGCCGCTTGAGGCGTTCGTCGTTCGCGTAAACATGAACCCTCCAACCACCCCTGCCACAACCAGAACAAGCACAATCCGCCCAATCACGTTCAACGTCTCCCCCTGCTTAAGGTTAGATAAGAACCCGTGCACCCCGGTTACAGCAAATTCACCGCATGTGGAGATCCGCCAGAGCCACCTGCCGCCTGGCAGCGGTTCGACCTTGAAATGTTCGCTTAGATTGATCTGGCGGTGCGCCTGGACACTGGAAAAAACTTCTGAATAAACGCAACAGCGCCTGAAGTTCACTCGTCCCATTTCCCTTGACATCTAGGGTGCGGCGACTTACGCTCCATTTACCCTTGCTGTCTAGGGTACGAGCATATGGCGAAGAATGATCTGCAGGGCGCGCTGGATCTTCTGATCTTGAAAACCCTTTCGCAACTGAGCTCAATGCACGGTTACGGCATTGTGAACCACATCCGGCGTGTGTCCGATGAACTGCTGATCGTGGAGGAGGGATCGCTGTATCCGGCATTGCACCGGATGGAGCAGAACGGTTGGGTGCGTTCGAACTGGGCGATCACGGACTACGGGCGGAAGGCGAAGTGGTATTCGCTGACACGCGCGGGCAGGGAACAACTGGCCGCGCGCGAGAAGAACTGGGAACAGGTAGTAAAGGGTGTGGCTGCAATTCTGCGGTTTGCGTGAGGTGAGGCATGGGGCTTTTGCGACGGATCGTGACGCTTGGAAGACGAACGCGTATGGAGCGGGAGAATGAAGCCGAACTGCGCGAGCACATGCAGATGTGCATTGACGACAACGTTGCGACGGGAATGAGCCGGGAGGTCGCAGAACGGGAGGCGCGGCTGCGCTTCGGAAGTCCGGTGGCGGCTCGTGAGCGAGTCTCTGAAGAAGATGCGGCGCTCGGGATCGAGAGCCTGTGGCGCGATGTGCGGATGGCGCTGCGAGGATTTGCGAAGAGTCCGGGATTCTCGATCGTGGTTGTGGCGACGCTCGCGCTGGGCATCGGGGCAAATACTGCAATTTTTGAGTTGCTGGATGCGCTTCGATTGCGAACGCTTCCGGTAGTCAGACCCAATGAGCTTGCGGAGTTGCGTATTGTAGGTGGCAATCACGGATTCGGTATCAGCGATGGAATGTTCATGAACTTCACGATACCGATGTGGCAGGAGGTGAAGGATCATCATGATCCGTTCTCTGGAGTTTTTGCGTGGCGGATGAATGACCTGCTGGTAGGGACGCCGAGCGAATCTCGGCGGGTGAATGGGTTGGAGGTGAGCGGAGGGTTCTTCAGCACGCTTGGGGTTACGCCCTGGCAGGGAAGGCTGATTGAGGCGCAGGATGATTCGATTTGCCAATTGACCAAGGTGGTGGCGAGCTACGGGTTCTGGAAGTCGCAGATGGGCGGTGTGCCAATTACTGCGAACACAACGATGGTTGTTGAGGGCAAGACAGTGCAGGTGCTGGGCGTTACACCGCCTTCGTTTTTCGGCATGGAGGTGGGCAATCACTTTGACCTTGCGTATCCAACGTGCACACCGCCGAAGCCAAGGCGGGAAATCTTCGTTTACTCGGTGATGGGAAGGCTGAAGCCGGGATGGAGCATGAAGCAGGCCTTTGACTATTTCAATGCTCTGAGCCCCGGATTGTTTGAAAAAACCGCACCTAGCGGATACAGCGCGGATTCGGTGAAGACGTTCACGTCGTTTCGCCTCGGTGCGTATCCGGCGGGGGCAGGGGTGAGCTATCTGCGAGAGGCGTACAGCTCGTCGTTGAACTACCTGCTGGCGATCACCGGGCTTGTGCTGCTGATTGCGTGCGCGAACCTTGCGAATCTGATGCTGGCGCGTTCCAGCAGAAAACAAAGAGAGATGGCGATTCGCATGGCGCTGGGAGCGACCAGAACGAGAATATTGCGGCAGATGCTGATGGAAAGCGCGTTGCTGGCGCTGTTTGGCTCGGGACTGGGCGTGGCGCTTGCCCAGCCGTTGAGTAGAGCGCTGGTGGCGTCGCTGGATACGAGCAGAAGCTCGATTCACCTGGTGGTTGCCGCAGATTGGAGAGTGGTGTTGTTTGCCGCGGCGGTGGGGGCGGCGACCTGCATCCTGTGCGGAACGGTGCCTGCGTTGCGCAGCACGAAGGCGGATCCGGTGAGTTCGATACGATCGGGCGAGCGCGGCGTGATGGGCAACCGCGAGCGTTTCTGGATGCAACGGATGATGGTGGTGACGCAGGTAGGGGTGTCGATGGTGTTGCTGGTTGGAGCTTTGTTGTTTGTCCGCAGCTATCGGAACCTCGCGACGCTGAATCCGGGGTTCCGGGAATCCGGGATCGTAGTGGGCTATTTCGGATTCGGGGGTCTACATCTGAAACAGGAAAACCTCACCGCTTTCAAACGGCAGCTGGTTGATGATGTGCGGACGCTGCCGGGAATTGAGAATGCGACGGCAACGAATAACACGCCGCTAGGTGGAGGGAGCTGGAGCCATACCATCGATATGGGAGCACTAAGCGGACCAAGCAGGTTTACTTATGTAAGCCCCACTTACTTTGCGACGCTTGGAATTCCGATCTTAACCGGCCGAGGCTTTACGGATGAGGATCGAAGCGATACGCCTCTCGTGCTGATCGTGAACCAGAAATTTATCCGGCAATTTGTCCGAAGTCCGTCGCCTATCGGACAGCATGTTCATGTGCGGCCGGAGCCGGATTATCCGGAGAGGATCTATGAGATTGTGGGGACGATTCCGGACACAAAATATAGTGACCTGCGCGAAGAGCAGCAGGCGATGGCATTTGTGCCGGCCGATCAAAAGCCAGCTACGTCAGAGAGGCCGGGGATGGCAATGATGATTGCGTCTCGCGATGCGGCTGGTGTGGAGAGAACGGTGCGTCAACTGTTCGACCAGAGACATCCCGGCATGAACATGCAGTTTTTCGATTTTGAGCAGGGAATTCGCGACAACCTGGTCGGGGATCGTCTCATGGCGATGCTGTCGGGAGCCTTCGGCGTTCTTGCTGCGTTGCTGGTTGTGGTCGGGCTTTATGGAGTGCTGTCGTATTTCCTCGCGCAGCGAAAGGGAGAAATCGGGATTCGAATTGCGCTCGGTGCCAGCAGGGGGCGCGTAATCGGCGATCTGCTGCGGGATGCTGGAAAGATGCTGATCATTGGCCTCGCATTTGGCTCGGTGCTTGCTCTGCTCGCGGGACGCCAGGCGAGCACGATGGTTTTTGGCTTGAAGCCATGGGATCCTGTCACGCTGATTGCCGCTGCCACTCTTCTGGCCGTGGTGACAACTGTCGCGAGTCTCATCCCCGCGTTGAAGGCGGCACGGGTCAACCCCGTCGATTCGCTGCGCACCGAATAGGGGATTACGTTACAGGTGAATCGCGTCGTGCTCAGAGGGAAGCGGGGCCGCTTGTTCTTCTGTATCGCGCAGAGTCATCACCGGACAGCGGGCGTGAGCCAGCACGCGATAGACGGTGCGGTCGTGGGTAAGGTTATGGACGATGGAATGCGATGCTGAGCCGAGAACGATAAGACTTGCCTTGAGATCGACCGAGGCCGCGAGGATTTCGATCGCCGGGTGGCCGTGAGCGATGCGGGTTTCTACGTCAGTGCAGCAGAGTTCGCTGGCTCCCGTTTCCGCAGCCAGGATTTGCAACTCGCGCAGAGCGGTCGAATCCAGACCAGTAGGCAGATGTTCGCGCCGCATTTCATCCAAAGGCGGAAGCACGTGCATCAGGACGAGGCGCGCTTTGTGAGCTGCCGCGATTTCACAGGCAAGTGCTGCGCTCGGGCTTGAGGTCTCTCTTAGCGTGGTGGCGTGCAGTACGACTCGTGCGGAGCCGGTGCCGCTGGCCGCCTCGAGATGAGCCTCTGGTCCCACGGTAATGACCGGGAGGTTTACCGAGCGCAGCACTTGTTCTGCCACAGAGCCAAGGAGCAGCTTGCTTACCTTGCTCCGGCTCCGAGTCCCGACAAGAATGCGATCTGCCTTGAACTGGCGGGCTCCAGCGATGATCTGTTGGGCGGCGTTGCCCTCGCGGACGACTGCGTCGCAGGGGATTTCCTGAGTCCGAGCCATCATGCGCCAGGGCTCAAGTGTCTTGATTGCGAAATCAATGGCAGAGGCGGGGTCGTAGTAAGGCATGCCGACGGGATCGGCCGCGATCCCGGCTCCGGCGCCGAGAACGTGAATAAGGATAATCCTCGCTGCGGACTGATGTGCCTGCTGCAGCGCAAAGGGCATCAGCCGGTCCAGGTCGCTGAGGTCTGTCGCAACGAGGATGACGGAGGGATGGGCCCATCGACTTGGTCCCACATCCGGCATTACGCCCACCTATACGCGAAAAGAGTCGCACCGAAGGGCGCGGCGAGATGTGCCAAGGCGCACGAGGATTGGTGAGGCGGATCACAGAAGCAGGGGACGAGATAACTCCGGATTCAGCAGGGCGTTCGATTGTGGTCAGCACGGGGGCGAGCACGGGCCACCGGCTTGTTCGGTTCAATCGACGTATTCGAGAATCTCTCCGGGCTGGCAGCTGAGAGCTTTGCAGATCGCCTCGAGTGTCGAGAGCCGGATGGCTTTGGCTTTGCCGTTTTTCAAGACGGAAATATTGGCAATGGTGATGCCCACCTTGTCGGCGAGTTCGGTGACGCTCATCTTTCGTTTTGCGAGCATTACGTCGATGTTGATGATGATTGCCATTTTGTCTGCTTACACCGTCAGGTCGTTTTCGGATTTGAGGTCGACGGCGCTTTGCAGGGTCTTTTCGAATACAGCTGCTGCGGTGGCTACGACGACTGAGATGAAGATGAGAATCAGACCCATCATCACACCGCCGGCGATGTCATCTGACTTGCTGCGCTGGATGATGAAGAAGTAGGCCTCTGCTCCTGCGAGAAAAGCCACGAGGGTCAATGCGCAACGCTTGATGGTTCGCAGCGCTTTCACGGACCGTGGCGAGAATACTTGGCTCCTTCCTACATAGCCCAGCAGCTTGAATGCCTGGAAGAGCGCGACGAAGAAGGCGATGGAGCCGATGTATGCGTAGGCAAGAAAGGGATCGTTGAAGTAGACCTGAAAGAGGGTGGAGTGCGCATTTCTGCCCTCGCGGGTTGGCTCAATGAGCAAGAGAACAAGGGCCCCGATGCCGATGAGGACGATGACTACCTGGAGAAAGACTGTGGAACTTTTTCGCATGACAGGTTCTACGATGTATCGGAATTTATCGTTTGTCAATAAAAATTTATCGAGTACTAGGTGTTAGATCGGCTGTCATAGCCCCATCTCACGCACCAGTTGTTGGAAACGTGCGTCGTTCCTGAGGGGTTCCCACCGGGGATCGACAGCGGTCCAAACCATCCAATTGGTTTTCTCCTTAAGGCCCAGGTTGAGGTACCGCAGCGCCTCGTCCTTTTCCCCAACGCCGGCATGAACGAGAGCGATAGCGTACGCACTCACGTATCGCCGTTTCGACTGCGCGTGCAGCTCTTTCAAAACCTTGCGTGCCTCGGATCTTTTGCCCCATCGGCCATAAACCCAGCCGCTGGCCGCCGTTGCCACTGGCCAACCCGGAATTGCCTCTTGCACCTTCTGGAATTCGGCTATCGCTTCGGCGTACATGCCCTTTTCTTCGTAGGCGCGACCAAGCCAAAGGTGTGCTAGTGGAAAGGCGGGCTCCCTTCGAAGAGTTTCCTGTAAGCTCTGGATCGCGGCATCGTATTTCTGCGAGTAATAGAGCGAGAAGCCGACATCCGTACTGATCTGCAGCGACATCGGATCCAGTTCTCGCGCCTTCTCCAACTCCGCAAGAGCCTCGCTCCAGCGCCCTCTGGCGGTGAGATAGACACCGTACCAGTCATGCGCGAGGGCATAGTTGCGATTCAGTTCGATGGCCTTTCGGAACTCTCTATCGGCGGCCTGCCAGTCTCGTTCGTAGTAGAGGTAGTAGTAAGCAAGGGACGCGTGCGGTTCCGCGAGAGAACTGTCCAGCGCAAGGGCCTTTTGGGCCGCAAGCCGTGCAAACGGAAACGTTTCTTCCGGTGATCGCGCGTTCAGATATCCCAGAGTTGTATGGCAGTCAGCGAGAGCTGAGTAGGCCTGGGCGAAGCTCGGATCCATCTGAATGGCCGTTTGAAAGTGCTGTATTGCCTCCAGCAGCGCCGGCTCCCTTCGAATGTTCCAGGCGTAACGTCCACGAAGATACTCGGCGTATGCCTCTTGGTTCAGCGGCTTCTGCAACGCTGGCGTCGGCATTTGCAAGGCCAGCTCCAACCGCAACTCGCGTGCAATCGCCGCTGCAATTTCCGTTTGCAGCGCCAGCATGTCCGAGATATCGCGTTCGTACGACTCTGCCCAGAGATGCTGATCTGAAGACGCCCGGATGAGCTGCGCCGTGATGCGAACGCGATTATTGGAACGCGCAACAGCCCCCTCCACGACAGCATCGACGCCGAGTTCACTCGCAATTTTCCGTAGATTTCCCTTGGCATGCTTGTATTGCATGCTCGATGTTCTGGAGATCACGCGCACCCCGCCCATCCGGGCCAATTCCGTGATCAGTTCGTCTGTAACACCGTCCACAAAATAATCCTGGGTGGAATCTCCAGATAGATTCTCAAAGGGAAGCACCGCGATAGCCTTTATCGGCACAGGCTGGGGCGGCCGATGCGCATACCACGACCACACCAGACCGGCCGTGGTCACCGCAACCACCACAGACGCAATGATGATCCATCTTCGCCCGTCCAACCGGGACAGATGAGAACCAGGCTGCTCAACCTTGGAGACTTCCTGTTCGAGCACCGGAATCGGGGGCTGCGAAGTTTCTACCGGGGGGATAAACCGATAACCCTTACCCACAACTGTCTGGACATAGGTGGGGTTCTCGGCCGTGTCCCGCAGACACAACCGGATCTTACGAATCGCAGTGTTGATCCCTTGATCGGCATCGAGATGGACGCCCTTGTCCCAGAGGCGTTCGATCACCTCTTCCCGTGTTACAAGTTCTCCCCTCCTCGATGCGAGCAGAATCAGCAGCTCCATGGGCAGGCGTTCCAGCCTCAGAGAGCGGCCGTTTCGACGGATCTCGTAGCGACCAACATCGAGCTCCGTGTCGTTGAACCGAAGAATGGGACCGGGCATTCGGCTGCTCCGCAAGGGGTGGCGCCTATTACATCATGCCGAAGACTCTCATTTCAATTGATTTGCGGGTCTATTCAATGTTGATCCGGAATACATGCCGAATTCATTGACGCCCGGGGCAGCACTGCCCAGCAATGGAGACCTGCGGTCAGAACTTCACAGCGCCGCACGGAGGAACAACCCATGGTCTTGCGCAAATTGTCACAGCTGGCCCTCGCAGCAATGCTCACTTTCTTACCAGCCTTCGCCACAGCTCAACAGGACAGTCTCCAGCATGTCACTTTCGACGAGGATGCAGTTGCCCTGGAATTCATAGGCAACGTCAACAACAGCGGCGTCAACTCCAACCAGTTCGGCTATTTCAGCTTCGTGACGCAGCTGCCCGCGTTCAATGGCACTCCTGAAACTGCGGCAACTGCCAACTTCACCTTCTACACCGAAGCCGTGACGCAGCGCGTAACGACCAACGGAACCCTGCGCATCGTGGACCGCATCGGCACAACCACTGTCTATCTCACCTCGTCTCCTGCCAGCTTCGCCGACCCTGAGACTTTTCGATCCGGAACGCCGATCCAGACCTCGATCCTGCAGCAGCAAGTCATTCTGGATACAACCACAGGCGACTTCAGCGTGGTCAACATTAACACCGTTAATGGTGTCTCCGCCTTCTATCTTTCCGGCCAGCAATATCAGCTTGGCAAGCTGGGGAACCGCTTCCGCACGCTTCTGAGAGGAAAAACAAATTCGGCAGCCCCTCCAGGGTTCTTCATGGCTGGATACGCCGTTGGAGCAGGCAAAAACTGACTGCAGAGCGTTCTGGGAGAAGCAGCAAACTGAAACAAAATGATTGTGTGCCGAGTTCTCAGCGTCGAGGCTCGAAAGCTTGAACGCGGTGCCTGGTTCCAGGAATGAGTACGACTCAGCTCATTTTGGAACCGGGCATCATCGGTCGTCCGAATTGCGCTTACGCGGAGCGCGCAAGTGCTAATGGCATTGTTTCCCGGATGCGGTCGAGGAGAATCAGCGGGTGAATGGGCTTGCGGAGAATCTCGAAATCGGGCTTGCCTGGATAGTCATCAGCCAGAGAGCGAGCTGTTTCGGCATGGCCGGAGATCAGGATGACGCGGCATTCGGGATGGAACTTCAGAATCGCGGAGGCTGTTTCAATGCCGCTGATGCCGCGCATCAGTACGTCGCTGAGAAGCACGTCGGGGCGCCTCTGCCAGGCCTTCTTGATTGCCTCTTCTCCGCTTGTCGCCATATCGGTTTCGAAGCCGCTCATGCGGAGAATCTGTGACCATGTCGAAGCGATAACGAACTCATCGTCGACAACCAGTACGCGCAGTTTTAACGCGGAATCTTGCATACGTGCTCTCCCGGTGATCTTGCACGCTGCGGCGCGCTCGGTTTCTTGCTGTCCTTTCAGGCAGATCTTCAGATGAAGACCGTCAAACAAGAACGTACGCGCGGGCGGAGGGCACTTTGTCACAGGGATGTAAACAGAATTTCACCGAGGGAGAAATGACAATGTGGAGAGAACTGCAAAGTAAAAACCCGGTCCCCTAAATGCGAGGGACCGGGGAACGCTTATTCGTATCCCACCCTAAATCGTCCTGGCGGACGATTTAGGATGGGGAACCCAAATGTTGTGATGATCGATGGCTATGCGGTGACGGGCTCGGTTGAGTTGACCTTCGTTGGCGTGAGCCAGCCGAAGCGGTCGGGCTTGAGGCCGTTAGCGATGGCGAAGAACTCGTCAGCGATCTTTTTGGTGATCTCGCCTGTTTTGCCATCGGCGACCAGGATGCGGTCGATAGAGCGGATGGGCGTAACCTCGGCGGCGGTGCCGGTGAAGAAAACTTCGTCGGCAATGTAGAGCATCTCGCGGGGAACCGGCTGCTCCATGACGGGCAGGCCGAGGTGGCGCGCGATGGTGAGCACGCTGTCGCGGGTGATGCCGGAGAGCGCGGAGTTGGCGAGCGGCGGTGTGTAGAGGACGCCGTTGCGGACGAGAAAGACGTTCTCGCCGGAGCCTTCGCTGACCAGCCCGTTGACGTCGAGGGCGATGCCTTCAACGTAGCCATTGGTGTCGGCTTCCATGCGGATAAGCTGGGAGTTCATGTAATTGGCGCCGGCCTTCGCGAGAGCGGGCATGGTGTTGGGCGCGAGGCGGTTCCAGCTGGAGATGCAGACGTCGGCTCCGCCGGTTCCCGCAACGTACTTGCCCCAGGGGAAGTTGGCCATGTAGACCTCGATCGGCGAGCCCTTGGGGTTGACGCCGATTTCGCCATAGCCGCGCAGAACGATCGGCCGGATGTAGCATGGCGCGATGCCGTTTGCCTCGATGAGGTCGACGACGGCGGCGCAGAGCTCGTCGAGCGAGAAAGGAAGCTCCATGCGGTAGATCTTGGCGGAGTCGATGAGACGCTGCATGTGCTCGGGGAGCCGGAAAACGGCCGAGCCCTGTGGCTGTGCGTAGCAGCGGATGCCCTCGAAGACGCTGGAGCCATAGTGGATGACATGGCTCATGACGTGGATGGTGGCGTTCTCCCAGGGGATCAGGTTTCCGTTATGCCAGATGTTGGCGGTCTTGGAGATAGGCATGGGGACTCGCGAGCTCCTTGTCTCGGCAAATGAGCGAATACCAAAAGGGTAGCGCGATTGAGGGTGGGATGTCACGGAAGGGGTGAGCGGCAAGTGGCATCAGGTCCAAGGTTGCAACGGGCTTAGAAAGGATCGCGGGAGTACAGACGCGGTGTGCTAAGGTTCGGGCGTGATGGACACGTTGGGGCGGAATAGGCTGAGGCTGCCGAGGCTGACGAAGAAGGAAGGATTCACTCTGCATCCGTTTGACGTTGAAAACGGGGTGCGGACGAGCGGGATTATCCCGGGGAGATTTCTGAAAGCGGGCCATAAGCACGATCGGCATTCTACGGCGTATTTCGGGGTTGCGCCTTCGGTGTTCAGAGCATTGGTGAAGAAATGGCAGAAGACGAAGCCGTGTGCGCCGGTTGAAGAATTCGCGTTTGTGGATGTGGGAGCGGGCATGGGCAGGGCGATGCTGCTGGCTTCAGAGTTGCCGTTCCATCGTGTTGAGGGGATCGAGCTGAATCCGATCCTGACTGGGATTGCGCGTAGAAATGCGGCGAGGTGGAAGGCGGCGGGGCGGGCGCGTGGAAGTATGCGCGTGAGGTGCGGAGATGCGGTGGAGTTCCGGTTTCCGAAGCGGCCTTGCCTTGTATTCCTGTTCAATCCGTTCGGAGCCTCGGTGATGCGGAGGCTGGTGGCGCGGCTCGCAGAGGCATTCTGCGACCGCCCGGGGGAGCTGGACGTGCTGTATGTGAATCGCGAGCAGGAGCATGTGTTTGAAGGCCAGCGAGGCTTTGTGCGGCTCTTCCTGGGAAACGTGAAGCGGTCGCGCGCGGATGCGATCGCCGATCACCGCATCATGGCCAACCAGCCCGACGGCGAATATGAGGCGAGCAATTACGAGGAGTGCTCGATATGGCGGTGGGAAGGGTGAACTTCCTGGGTTGAAACTTCAGGAGTACGAACTGCGGGTCCCTCGACTCGCAGTGCTCGCTCGGGATGACAGTCGTTATTTCGGGGACAGGGTTGATTGCTTATGGATTGGCGGACGCACGAACTGCGGGTACCTTGACTGCGCCGGTTCTGCGAACCGGCTTCGCTCGGAATGACAGCGTTTCAGAGCTGCGATGACCGCCGGGATGACAGGCGATTGTTTGGCGAGGGGACGGTGTTGGCTAGGTGAGGATGGATCGCCGGATTTTGTTGACGAATCAAGCGCGGTAAGGAAAGCTGATTCGGAAGGCGGAGCGAGATAGCTCTGGTGGCTTGGTCGCGGGTTCGGATCTCTGCCTCGAGAAGTGGGAGTACGGAAGTGAGAGAGCCGCACCTGGTTTTGGGAATTGGGGAATTGTTGTGGGACATGCTACCGAGCGGAAAACGTCTTGGCGGCGCGCCGGCTAACTTCAGCGTAATGGCGGGACGACTTGGGAGTCACGCTGTAATTCTGAGCCGGATCGGTCGGGACGATCTGGGGCGCGAGGCCGTGCATCTGCTGGATCCGCTGCCGGCCGATACGGCATATCTGCAGGTTGATGCGGCACACGAGACGGGGCGGGTTTCGGTTTCCTTTGATGATGGCCAGCCGGAGTACACCATTCACAAGCCGGCGGCGTGGGACTCGCTGGAGTTGTCGGACGCGTGGGTGAAGCTGGCGGAGAGGGCGGATGCCATCTGCTTTGGATCTCTGGCGCAGCGGAGTTTGGAGGCCCGACAGACGATACAGACTATCGCGGCGCAGACGCCGTCGCGATGCGTGCGGATCTTCGATGTGAATCTTCGGCGGCCGTACTATTCCAGCGAAGTAATCCAGGAATCGCTTGAGCTGGCCACGGTGATGAAGATGAATGATGCGGAGGTGCCGCTGGTGCTGGCCCTGCTGGGCATGCCGGTGGAGAACGAAGGGCAAGCGGGACAGCTGCGTACCGGTGCGGAGCGACTGCTGGGTGAGTTCCCGACGCTGGATATGGTGGCGATCACACGCGGTCCGCATGGGAGCTTGCTGGTGAAGCGTGAGGAGTGGCACGAGCATCCCGGGTTTCCGACGAGGGTGGCGGACACGATTGGAGCGGGGGACGCATTTACGGCAGCGATGGCGCACTATCTGCTGCGCGGGGCCGAGCTGCCGGTTTTGAATGAAGCGGGGAACCGTTGGGGAAGCTGGGTGGCTTCGCAGAGCGGGGCGATGCCGGCGCTGCCGGTAGACGTGAGAAACGGGATTGAGGCGGCGATCGAGATGTCGGCGTGAGCTGCCGATGATCCCAACATCTCAGAAGCGAGACCCTTCGGCCTCGCTCAGGCAGGTTGTGGAGCACCCACGTCGGTGCGGAGCGCTAAGCCCGGAGGTCTTTCGCGACGCGCAGGATATCTGCGGCGGTCCTGGCGTCGAACATTGAATTCAGGTCTGCGGGGTTCAATGGGATCTCAATCACGTTCACCAGCCGGGGAGTGCCGGCTACCAGCTGATGGCACAGCAGGCGGCCCTTCATTGCGTTGGTGAGATGCAGTTCGTAGTTGACGCCGTTGATCTTGATGGCGCGGTTGCGGTCCGTGTTGGCTACCCAGCGGGGGCGCAGGGAAGTGGATAGGGAGAGCATGTGTTTTGCCTCGGTTGGGACTGAGGAATGATCTCAGTTTTGGAAGCCGCAGACACCTGATTTAGGAGGGCTGGAAGTTACTTCGGTCCTGTCCGGGGGCTGGCGCGCTGATCAGTACATTGACTCCGCAGGACCCTGACGCGCTGTGGCGGATTGCCTTCTTCGCAGATAGGAGAGCAACTGCGGGTGTTTCGACTCCGCTGCGCTCCGCTCAACCGACAGCCGAACTTGTGGAACGTTGGTTGATTCAGGAAGGGTTGGTCGCAAGTGATAGTTGTTTTTGATGTCTCAAGGAGAGTCGGTTCAATAGAATAGCGGGAACGTGATTATCAATCTGGCACGACGGGCGCATGACCATAACTGGGAGCTCGATCCGATTACGCGATCGCTTCTGGATACGGACTTCTACAAGCTGCTGATGCTTCAGTTTATCTGGAAGCATTTCCCAAGGACGCGGGCGACGTTTACGCTGATGAACCGCTCGCATGACGTGCGGCTGGGCGAAGTGGTGGATGTGGAGGAGCTGCGGGAGCAGCTGGAGTCGACGCGCAAGCTGCGGATGCATAAATCCGAAATGATCTGGCTGGCGGGCAATACGTTCTATGGGAAGCGCGGAATTTTTGAGCCGGCATTTCTACATTGGCTGGAGCATGATTTTCGGCTTTCGGATTTTGAGCTTTCGGTGAAGGATGGGCAGATCTCGCTGCAGTTTGAGGGGCTGTGGACCGAGACGACGATGTGGGAGATCTACGCTCTGTCGGCGATCGATGAGCTGAAGACACGTGCGAGTCTCAAGACGCTTACGGAACTCGAACTCGATATTTTGTACGCGCGGGCGAAGACGCGGCTTTGGGAGAAGATGGCACGGCTGTATGGAGTGCCGGGGCTCACGGTAAGCGATTTTGGCACGCGGCGGCGGCATAGCTTTCTGTGGCAGGACTACGTGGTGACGGCGATGAGAGATGTGCTGGGAGCGACTTTCGTCGGAAGTTCGAATACGTATCTCGCTTACACGCACGATCTTGAGGCGATCGGTACGAACGCGCATGAGCTGCCGATGGCGATGGCGGCGCTGGCGGAGAGCGATGAGGAGTTGAAACAGTCGCAGTACAAAATGCTTGAGATGTGGCAGCAGACGTACCAGGGAGAGCTGCTGATCATGCTGCCGGATACGTTTGGAACGACGCAGTTTCTGGAAGGCGCTCCGGAGTGGGTGGCGAACTGGACGGGGCAGCGCATCGACAGCAAGAACCCGTTCGTGGCGGGGGATGAGTACATTGCGTGGCTGGAGAAGCGAGGGCGCGATCCGCGGACGAAGAGACTGATTGCCTCGGATGCGCTGGATGTGGATTTGATTTTGTCTTTGCATGCATATTTCGGAGGTGCGATCCAGAACGATGCGAAGCCGTCGGACTTCCGCGGCGCAGCGGATTTTGCGGATCCCAAAAACTGGCTGCCGGAGAACCGAATCCGGTTCAGCTCAGGGTGGGGGACTTACCTGACGAATGATTTTCGCGATTGCAATCCGCAGGGGAACCACAGTTTCAATCCAATAAGCCTGGTATGCAAGCTGAGCGAGGTGGATGGGCGGCCGGCGGTGAAACTATCGGATAACTATCAGAAAGCGATGGGGCCAGCGGCGGAGATTGAACGATACCGGCGAGTATTTGGAACGGCGGGAGTGGCGAACGTCCCCGTATCGATTTGAACAGCCGATCACAAATTCACAGGCAGGGGTTGACGGAGTTGTGAGTTCCAGCAGACTCTATGAGGAATCGTTTCAAAGGAGAAGGGATTTGAGAAAGCTTCTGGTGTTAGCCGCGGCAGTTGTATGTCTGATGATGGGCAGTTCGTATGTGCATGCACAGGATGCAGGGATTGCCGGGAAATGGCATTTTGTACTGGCAACGCCGGGTGGAGATCGGGAGGTCGATGCCGACTTCACGGTGGACAACGACGGAAATGTAACAGGGAAGTGGGGACCGGCCGATGTGGCGGGCACCTATAAGGAAGGCAAGCTGGCTCTGAAGTTTCCGTTCACATCGGATGAGGTGGGAACGACGGCGGACATGAGTATCGATGGCAAGGTCGATGACGGAGGTGCGCTAGGAGGCGACTGGGCTTTCTCGGAATACAACGGAACGTTCCAGGCGAAGCGGCCAACGGCGGCGGCGCCGGCAGCGGGAGCTGAGGCTCCGGCAGCGGCACCGGCAGAAGCTCCGGCAGCGCCACCGGCGACTGAGTCGAAGCCGCAGTAAACGACTATGACGGGCCATGCGAAAGCTGTCGTATCCCATGTCTCCAACACCGGGAGACATGGGGCACCACAGGTTTTTCGTGGACTCTACTGGATCACAGGCTGAGTTTTTCGTATCCAATTTCTCCAGCACCGGAGACCCTTCGGCTGGGTCGGCGGATGGGGTTCCAGTTTTTCCGCCGCGGATCTGTAACGATTCGATGAAGAAAGTTGTTGCTCGGCGAGAACCTCCTACTTACAATAAATGAGTGAGCAGTCGCTTATAGGAGATTCCCCTGGCACGACCGAAGAGCGACAAGAAGCGCCAGGCGATCCTCGATGCCGCGGTGGAGCTGTTTGCGGATCGGGGGATCGGTCACGCTCCCACGTCGGCCATCTCATCTGCGGCGGGTGTTGCTGAAGGAACACTGTTCACCTATTTCAAAACGAAGGACGAGTTACTCAACGAACTGTATCGCGAGATGCGGAAGGAGATCGACCGTGAGATGGCCGATTATCCGTTTACCGCAGATGCTCGCACCCGACTTCGTTTTGTGTGGGATCGCTTTCTGGACATGGCGGAGAAGTTCCCAAAGAGGCTGAAGGTACAACAGCAGTTGCGTTCATCAGGCAGGCTTTTGAAAGATGCCGAGGCGCCGAATATGGTGATCATGGAACTTCTGCATACATCTAAGGAGGGCGCCGAAATTGGTGGACTCAATGGGGCTTCGCCCGAGTACCTGGTGCTTATGTTTCGGGCTCAGGCTGAAGCGACTGCCGCGTTCATTGCGGCGCACAGAGAGATGGAAGCGCAAAGCAGGGAATTGGGATTCAAGCTGGTTTGGAGGGCTTTAACGGGCCAGTAGCAGCAGGGCTATACATGAGTGAGCAGTTACTCATGAATTGTGAGATTCAGGAGCATTGATAGACGTGCAAGAAATGAACGGGTCGCAGCGTCAGTCTGCGGCTAACTTTCCCCAGGAACTTGGAAAACTCGCAGTCATTACATGTTCAACGAGTGGAGTTGGTTTCGATATAGCTCTGGCGCTTGCCCGTGCCGGCGCCGATGTTGTGCTGACGGGACGGCAGACGGCCGATGGGCACGAGGCGCTCTCGCGGATTCGGCCGCTTGCACCCCATGCGCTGGTTCGATTTGAAAAGCTCGAACTGGCCAGCCTTAACTCGGTGGCAGATTTTGCGAATCGCCTCGTAGAGGCGGGCCGGCCGGTTGATCTGTTGATCAACAACGCGAATACGCTGGTGCTGCAGGGCCGGCAGCAGACCGGCGATGGGCTGGAACTGCACCTGGCGACGAATTTTCTGGGGCACTTTGCGCTGACCGCGCGGCTGATGCCACTGCTGCGAGCAAGCAAGCAGGCGAAAGTGGTGCAGCTAACGAGCACAGGGCGGCATCACGGCGAGATACACCTGAACGATCTGCAATTGCAGAGCGACTATTCTCCTTTGAAGGCGTACAGCCAATCGAAACTGGCGATGATGATCTTCGCTTTGGAATTACAGCGGAAGAGCGATGAGCACGCGTGGGGCATCACGGGAACCTCAGCTCAGCCGATTGGAACGCACGCGGCGCTGCTGGCAAATGCGACGGAAGTGACTCCGTCATTGGGCTGGTATCGCAGGGCGCTAGGGCTGATTCCGAGCCAAGCCGCCGGTCGAGAGGGGAACAGCGCGGTGGAGAACCTGCTAGCGAAGACGCCGGAACCTGCCGCGAAAAGCCTCGCCGAGTTGATTGGGCCGCCGGCTCCGGAAGCCGCGGATATGCGGGTACTCGACCCTGTGATGGGGAAGAAGCTGTGGGATGCGGCTACGCAGCTGACCGGCGTGAAGTGGCCGGAGGCTGAGGCGAAGGAAGTAGAGGCTGCGTCGGGGTAGCCTTCTAGATCCGAATTTCAACTGAAGAGAAGCGGCAGCTCGGCTCGTTATTGCGGAGAGGCGGCTGGTTGCGAGTCCTGCGCCTCAACGGGAGGAGGAACGGGCTTCTTTTTCGCGCGTAGCCAGGCGATGAGGTCCTTCACTTCGTCGTCGGTTACGGAGTCCTGGAAGGGCGGCATCTTCTGTCCGCCGTTCAGGATCTGACTGGTAATCTTTTCGTCGGTCCAGGTCTTGTCTTTCCATAGGTCGGTGAGGGCGGGGCCTTTTTTTGCGCCTTGCCCGACGGAGCCGTGACAGTAGGTGCAGCCTTTGTCACTGAAGAGATTGGCGCCGGCTTTGGCGTGGTCGGCGGGATCCGCCGGTGCTGCGAGAGTCGGGATTACAGCGGGGAACAGCAGGCCCAGGGTAAGAGGGAAGAAAAAGAGCTTCACACGGGACATGTCACTTCTGATTTTCTCATGCAAGGTCTGACACTGGCGACCGAGTCAGGGGAGTTCTGTGCCAGCGGACGGTGGGATTTGACAGCATAAGAGTACGAGCGTACTCTTTGCGCATGCGGTACTCGGCTGAACACAAGGCGAAGAATCACGAGACGATCCTTTCTGTGGCGGCGCGCGCGTTTCGCGAGCACGGGGGGGACAGCAGCGGCATCGGGACGGTGATGAAGAAGGTAGGGCTGACGAAGGGCGGATTCTATCGGCATTTCGAGAGCAAGGACGACCTGTTTGTCGAAGCAGCAGCGCGCGCTTTTGAGGAGATGGGGAACGGAATGGTCGAGGCTGCAAGGTCGGCGCCGGAAGGCCAGGCTCTACGGGCGATGATAGAGCGGTATTTGAGCGTGCAGCACGCGAAGTCGCCGGGGACAGGTTGCGTGCTGGCGGCCCTGGCGCCGGAGGTTGCGCGGATGCCTGCTTCGGCGAGAAAGCAGGTTGAGGCGCATTTGAATGCCTATCGTGAACGGCTGCTGCCCTTCGTTCCCGGTAAGTCGCGCGAGGAAAAACTTGCGACATGCCGGGTGCTGTTTTCGAGCATGGCCGGGGTGCTGATGATTGCGCGGATGGCTGCGGATCCGCATGTGCGAGAGCAGAGGCTGGAGGAGGCGAGGAGCTTTTTTATCCGCCAATTTGCGGGGGGTTAATTTTTTTTGTCCATAAAGAGTACGATCGTACTCTTGTTACCAACCAGCAACCTGAATCGAGAGGAGAAACCGATGAGATTCATGATTCCTTTTCTGATTGCGATGCTGCCTGCGGCTCCTGAAGCGCATTCGCAGTCAGGCCCAGCATCCGGTATTCCCAAAGCTGCCATACCGCCGATCACCGCGGTGCTGGTAATTCTGACACCAAGGGCGGGAGTAACTCCTCAACAGATTATTGCGGTTATGCCGGATGAGGTTCGCGCCACGGTGAACTTATATCTGGATGGAAAGATCCGCGAATGGTATTCGCGCGGCAATGGTAAGGGCGCGGTGTTCCTCGTGGATGCAAAGACGGAGGAGGAGGCACGCGCGATCATGGAGACCCTGCCGCTGGCGAAGGAACATTTGATGGATCACGAGTACATTCCGGTTGGGCCGTTGATGCCGCTGAGAATGCTGATGGGCGCGGGAGATCCGCAGTAATCGCCGAAAGGTGATGAGGGCGGGCGAGCACGTCGATGCATTAATCGCTGAAATCGAAAAGAGGAGAGGTCGAATTATGCCGCAACAGATGATCTGGTTTTTCGTGAGTATTGCATTCAGCTTTATGGCGTGGGGAATCGTGACCGCGCGCTATATCTGGCCGGAACTGCGTGGCCGGGAGCGAGCAGAGGCGTTAAGGCCTCTACTCATGCTGCATAGCTTTCGCTTTATTGGGCTGGCGTTTTTGGTGCCAGGTGTTGTGTCTGCCGACCTGCCGCCGGCTTTCGCACGGGCGGCGGCTTTCGGGGACGTGATTGCAGCGGTGCTTGCGATTGTCGCGCTGTGGTTGTTGCCCGGGGCGGCCGGAATTGCGGCTGCGTGGGTGCTGAACATTTGGGGTTCGGTGGACATTCTCAATGCTTTCTATCAGGCGAATCATAGCGGGTTATTGGCTGGGCAGTTGGGAGCCACATTTTTCCTTCCGACGTTGATTGTGCCTCTGCTGATGATTACGCATGGGATCGGCTTTCGGATTGTGGTCGGGCATGGGAGTGTTTCCGGGATACGACAGGGGAGGAGGCTGGAGGCTTGAGAGGTGGGGTGTGGAGAGCCTACGGTTGAAAGGCAACTGCGGGTCTCTCCACTTCGCTCGCTGTCGAACGACCTGCGGTCGATATAACAGTCGATTGTGTTGCAGGTTTGTTATTGCGGGAACGGGTCTAATAGTGAAGCAGATGCAAGCGACTGCAGGTTCCGTTCGGCTTCGATCTGGGCGGCGACTCTCGCCAAGGTGGAATTATTTCGCTCGTTCGGGGCGCCAGTTCAGGATGACATCGAGGGAGGAGGCTTCCGGAGAGTTCTCGCTGATGATCAGGAATCGCTTGCCGTCGGGAGCGATATCCCAACTCATGGGTCCGGTGCGAATCCCTGTGTCGATCATTTCTGTATCGAATAACGGTTTCGGTGCACCAGATCGGAACGTGGGGCGGGTGCTCACGTCAACGGCCATCATCTTCCAGTCGGGCGAAACAAAAAACAGCTCCTTACCATCGCGTCTCCATCGCGGCATGACGCCGCCGCTTTGCGAAACCACCCACCTGCGAGCGGCGGGATCGGGCGGGAAGGGGACGACATAGATTTCGCTGCGGCCCGACTCGTTGGATGTGTATGCGAGCCAATGACCGTCGGGCGAGAACTGTCCCTGATCTTCCGTGGCCCTGGTCTGCGCTAAAAGAAGCGGAGATGCGTTGGGTTGTCCGAGGGGAAGCGCAAAGAGATCGGCACCTGTTCCAGGATTTATCTGGGCATAGACCAGATAGCGTCCATCGGGCGACCAACTCTTTGGAACCGCGAGCGTTTTCGAACGCAGGAGAAGTTCAGCTGGTGAACCTCCGGATGCTTCTTTCCGGTAGATGCCCTCTGGGCCGTTGTAAGCGACATATCGGCCGTCGGGGGACCATGCGGGATTCTGTCCACCTGTCGAGCCCACTGTCACCTGTGTGGTTGAGCGTCCGCCCAGTTCCTGAACGGTGATCTTCGATCCGGGGTCGCCGACGAGATTCTTGCCATCCGGCGAGATCATCACGACGCCTCCGGCGTCTCCGACAGTACCGAGGCTTTTTCCGGCGCGATCTCGCCAGACATACTGACGACGACTGCGCTGGCCGGAGACATAAGCCAAGACGCCGTTCCAGGAGGATGCGATGAGCGGGACCTGATTTGTGCCCTGCGCAATGCCTTGTGCCACGTCGAAGGGTTCGCCAATTGGTTTCAGCTGCTTCATGTCCAGGGGCAAGGCCATGAGAGTGCCCGAGCGGGTGAACAGGATTGCTCCCGAGCGGCTGGCCGGTGGCGCGACGATCTGCGGCGCGGTGACATCGGGCAGGAAGCGTCTCGCTTCCGGTCCGTCGATGGAGTCGATCCATACGCCGGCTTCTGCCGCGCTGGTGCCGCCGTAGGCTCCACGGTAAGCAGCATAATGGCGCCCATCTGGCAGGAACCAAGGGAAGAGCTCAGTGACTGCGGGACGGTTGGGAAGCCTGGTGAGTTCGCCGCCCTGGTCAGAGACGCGCATCACCTGGTCCAGTGCGCCGATCAGGATATCGCCGTCTCGGTTCCAAGTGCCGCCTACTGCCCCCAAGGCGTCGCAAAGCGTTTGAACCGGACCTCCAGTACGCTCGACCTTTTTGAGCCTGGCGTCTGCAAAGAATGCAAGGAAGCGGTTGTCTGGTGACCAGAATGGATTGACGGCGTTATCTGTGCCTGCCAGAGGCGTCATATCGAGGCCATCGAGTGCTCGCGTCCAGATCTGCTGCTTTCCATCCTTCACTAGGACGGCCGCGATGTAGCGGCCATCGGGGGAAACCGCTACGGATCGGACCACAGACTTCTCCGGGAGCAGTACATTCAACCGCACGATCTGCTGCGGTTCCGGCTTGCTGCGCATGTAGAGAACCGTGGCAAATGCTGCGGCGAGGAACATTGCCGCGACGAGTGCCAAAGTCAGCGGGAGTTTCCGGGGGCGCGGAGTTGATGCGGAAAGGATGCCTGCGGCCGATTCGAGTTCCCATTTCAAGTCGCGAGCGGACTGCCAGCGTTCCTCGGGATCAGGCTGTAGGCAGCGCTTGATGATGCGATCGAGCGCGGGCGGGACATCGCCGGGAGCAGCGGAGCGCTTTCCTGAGAGCATCTCCATCAATACAAGTCCAAGCGCATAGATGTCGGATCGGGCGTCAGCTTCGTTTCCCTCAAGACGCTCCGGGGCCAGATATGCCGGTGTGCCCATGACCGCGCCGGCAGCGGTGACAGAGGGATCGATGCCCGATTTGGCGAGCCCGAAATCCAGCACCTTGACGCCGGATTTTGTGAGCATCACGTTGGCGGGTTTGAGATCGCGATGAACGATGCCCTGTGCATGGGCCACGGCCAATCCCTCGGCAATTTGCGCGCCGTATCGAATTGTTTCGGTTACGGAAAGTTTGCCTCGCTTCAGCCGCGCAGCGAGCGTCTCGCCTTCCACCAGTTCCATCACGAGGTAGTTGGGTCCCACGTCGTAGAGTGTGCAAACGTTCGGGTGGCTGATTACCGCGATGGAACGGGCCTCCTGCTCGAATCGGCTGATGAACTCTTCTTTGCAGAATTTGATTGCGACTGCGCGGCTGAGGCGGGTGTCTCTAGCCCGGAAGACCTGCCCCATCCCGCCCTCTCCGATGGGGGCTTCGATCTTGTAGGGGCCGATTCGGGAGCCCGGAGTGATCGGCGCGTCGGCGACCTGTGAGATCAAGTCGGCAGCACGCTGATCGAGGAGCTTGTCTCCATTTTCAGAGTTGTGGGCGAGGAGCCGTTCCACTTCTTTGCGGATTTCGGGATCGGCGTCATCAAGCACGGCGAGCCCGTGCTCACACGCGGAGTGGTAAAGCTCCTCGATCTGCCGCCAACGCTGCAAGGACAAGGATTAGCCTCACTGGGGATGCTTGGTGGATGGTATTATGACGCCGGCAGCGATGCCTTGTACACGGCGAATCTCGTGCCGGCTCAACGCGTCGAGAACCCCCTAGGGTGTACAACTTTGCCCGATTCTCCTCAAGCCGATCGCCCAGAAGAGCAGACATCCGAAACGACCCAGCTGCTGCGCGCATGGGCGGAGGGCGATCGGGGCGCGCTTGAGCAACTGACCCCGCGTGTGTATCGCACACTGCGGCGCATTGCCGGCTACCAGATGCAGCATGAGCGGGCTGGAGACTCGATGCAGGCGACCGCGCTTGTGCACGAAGCGTACCTCGAGCTGATCGATGTGAAGAGCGTGGATTGGCAGCATCGCGCCCATTTCTTTGCGGTGTCCGCTCAGATCATGCGGCACATTCTGCTGGATCGCGCGCGGCGACGGCTGGCTGCCAAACGGGGAGGGACCGCGGAGCGCATCAACCTGGACGAACTGCCGGATCTGAGCAGCAACCGCGCCAGCGAACTGATTGCGCTGGAAGACGCGCTGAATGCGCTGGCAACCAAGGACGAGCGCAAGGCGCGGGTGGTTGAGTTGCGGTTCTTTGGCGGGCTCAGCGTGGAGGAGACCGCAGAGGTTTTATCCGTTTCGCCCGAGACGGTGATGCGCGACTGGAAGTTCGCGCGGTCGTGGCTGCACGCGGAGCTCAGCAACGGCCAGGTCGATTGAGAAATATTTTCGAGTGCATGCCAGTTTTCTGGTCGCGATTGCGCCTAGAGGGTTGAAGGCAATCAGAAATGGTGCGGAACTTATCGGCCGTCTGGTTCGCTTACCCAATCAATCGCGAAAAGGAGATCGACATGAACAACCCTATGTTCCGGATCTGCGCAATGGTGATCGGCGGCCTCGCTTCACTCTCAACCTTGCAGGCACAACAGCACACGCTGGAGGGTGTGTGGAACGTGAGCGTCACGGTGACCGATTGCAATACAGGCGCGGTTATCAGAACGGTGCACTCACTGCAGGCTTATCATCACGACGGCACGCTCGGCGAGACTGCCAATACAGCGCTGCGCGGTCCGAGCGAAGGCGTGTGGAAGGCAGCCGGGAACGGCACCTACAGCGACAGCTTCTATTTCTATCGCTACACCTCTACTGGAGCATTCGCCTCTCTTGCTCATGGAACCGACACGATCACGCTGGGTTCAGATGCGGGCACCTACACGTCAATCGGACATGTGCAGGACTTCGACGCGAATGGGAACCTGCTTTCGACGGGGTGCGTGCTTCACACGGCGTATCGGCTGGACGATTCGGAGCAGTGAGTCCTGAATGCTGCTGGGATCCGAGACCCAGCAGGTAAGGCAGCACACAGCTCAACTTTTCGAAGACGGGGTGACGGATCGCCGCCCCTGAAACGACGACGCTTCCGGCCCGTTACGGTCGTTGTCGCCGGTACGGTCCGCCATTGAAGCTTCAGGGGCAATGGCGGACTGTATCGGGCGTTTGATCGAGCTGCCAGTTGGGTTGAGCCTGGGATGCCGACGCAAATTGAAGGCACACTGTTCTCCGTTTTTGAGATTCAGCCACTCAAGAACGACCATGGCTTGAAGAGTGGTCCGGGTGATCGGGACATCCTTCACGACTCAATGAATAT
>Ga0207694_10000156_pt1 | contig 70186 bp, 53 predicted proteins | sample KBSC34metaG_FD_184353 | JGI IMG/M metagenome (GOLD analysis project Ga0207694, IMG submission 184353) | Corn rhizosphere microbial communities from Kellogg Biological Station, Michigan, USA - KBS C3-4 metaG (SPAdes) (version 2) | ecosystem: Host-associated > Plants > Roots > Rhizosphere > Soil... | reverse complement strand
TGCGCGTGCTCGACCCGCAATCGACGATCATCGGCATCGGCAATTACGGCTATGACTGGCACGGCACCCAATATGCCGAAAGCCTGAACTTCCAGGATGCCGTGCTCGCAGCGCGCGATTCCGAAGCCGATATCGACTTCGACGATGCGACGGGCAACGCGCATTTCTCTTATATCGAGAACGACAAATCGCATCACGAGGTCTGGTTCCTCGATGCGGTGACGGCGTTCAACCAGATCCACGCTGCCGATATCTACAAGCCCGCGGGCTACGCGCTGTGGCGCGTCGGAAGCGAAGATCCTTCGGTGTGGCCCGTGATGGGCCGGCCCTATGGCGCGCCGCCACCGGCCAGCCTGCACACCATCCCGACCAGCGAGGACGTCGACTTCGAAGGCGCGGGCGAAATCCTGCGCGTGGAATCGCATCCCACGCCCGGTGCGCGGAAGTTCGAGGTCGATGGCGAGTCTGGCGCCATCACCGACGAGACCTACACCACCATTCCCACAAGCTATGTGATTCAAACCGTCGGCCAAGTGCCCGGCAAGATCGCACTGACCTTCGATGATGGCCCCGATCCGGAATGGACCCCGGCCATCCTCGACATCCTGAAGGCCAAGAAGGTCAGGGCGACATTCTTCGTGATCGGCGAGAACGCGGAGGCCAATCCCGGTCTGGTCAGCCGTATTCTGGCCGAAGGCCACGAACTCGGAAACCACACCTTCACCCATCCCAATCTGGCGGACACGCCAAGCGCCGGTGTCGCACTGGAACTGAACGCCACGCAGCGGCTGGTCGAAGCGATCACGGGTCATTCGATGCGGCTGTTCCGGCCACCCTATCTTGGCGACGCGGAACCGGCGTCCGGTGACGAAATCGCGCCGGTCGAGATCGCGCAGAGCCTCGGTTACATCACCGTCGGCGAACACGCCGATACGGAAGACTGGCAGCTGCCCCCGCCCGCGACGATGATCGCGACGACGATGTCGGAGATCAAGAATCCAAACCCGGAATTCCGGGGCAACATCGTCCTGCTCCACGATTCGGGCGGCGACCGTTCGCGCACCGTGGAGGTGCTGGGCCCGCTGATCGACCGGCTGCGCGCCGAGCATTACCAGCTCGTTCCGGTGTCAGAGCTCGCGGGTCTGACGCGCGATCAGGTGATGCCGCCACTGTCGCCGACTGTCGCACTGATGACGGACCGCGTGGTCTTTCTCACATTGAGCTGGCTCGGCTGGGGCTTTTATGTCTGCTTCATGATCGCCATCGCGCTGGGCATCACGCGGCTATTTGTGCTCGCCCTTCTGGCTTTTTGGAATCGCCGCCAAACCGCACACATCACGCCGCCCAAGCCCGATCCAAAGGCGCTTCCTGTCTCGGTTCTGATCCCGGCGTATAACGAAGAGGTTGTGATCGTCACAACGGTCGAACGCATCCTGGCGAGCGACTATCCCGGGCTTGAGATCATCGTCATCGACGATGGTTCGCGGGACAACACGTCAGCCGTCTTGAACGAACGCTTTGGCGGGGAACCTCGCGTGAACGTGATCACGATCCCGAATGGCGGCAAGGCGAATGCGCTCAATATCGGTATGGTCCATGCGCGCGGCGAAATCGTTGTGGCACTCGATGCCGACACCCAGTTCCGGGCCGATACGATCTCGCGGCTTGCGCGCTGGTTCGTCGACCCAGCTATCGGCGCGGTCGCGGGCAATGCGAAGGTTGGCAACCGCATCAACATGATCACCCGCTGGCAGGCGCTGGAATACATCGTCGCCCAGAACCTCGAGCGTCGGGCGCTCTCGGCGTTGGGGACGCTCACCGTCGTGCCCGGGGCAGTCGGTGCCTGGCGTCGTGAGCTGCTCATGAAGCTGGGCGGCTTTCCGGTGGACACGCTCGCCGAAGATCAGGATCTCACCATCGCCGTTCAGCGCGCTGGACACCGTGTACTGTTCGACGGTTCAGCCGTCGCACGCACCGAGGCGCCCGCGACCGTGCGAGGCCTGGCGCGGCAACGCTTCCGTTGGGCCTACGGCACGCTGCAATGCCTGTGGAAATACCGCGATATGACCTTCAATCCGCGCTATGGCGCATTGGGAATGGTGGCGCTGCCGCAGGTCTGGCTGTTCCAGATCATACTGTCGGCGCTGGCGCCGCTCGTCGATCTTGCCTTCATCTGGCAGATTTTCGTGGCGGCGATGAACTATCTTCAACATGGTGCCGAGTTCAACAGCGCCAACGTCCAGAAAATCGCGATCTACTATTGCGTATTCGTGGTCGTCGATCTGCTGGCGGCGATGGTCGGCTTCCTGATGGAGAAGCGGGAAGACTGGAGCCTGCTGTGGTGGCTGATGCTGCAGCGCTTCGGCTATCGTCAGATCATGTATTACGTGGTGCTGCGCTCGATCTTCGCGGCCCTGCGCGGACCTTCGGTCGGCTGGGGCAAGCTTGAACGTGCAGGCACTGTCAAAGCCGAAGCCGTCTGACGCGGCACGAGGAAAACGCCGTTCTCATCCTGGTGATCGATACGGTACGAACTGGCGAGCGCTTTGCGCACATTCGGGCCTAGCGCGAAAGCGGTGAGCGAATCGAATTCCAAAGCCGCATAATGGCGATGCTCGATCAGACGGATCAGATCGTTGTCGCTCCGCGCGCGCGTGGCATAGGCCTGCCCAAGGTTGAAAACATCGATCTCCGCCTTCTTGCCGGCCCAGTAGCAGAGTGACTGCATCTCGCATGCCACCGGCCCATTCTGTGCGCTCAGGAACGCGATGTCGCGATGGGCACTCTGGGCCTCTTCGGCGAAAGGATGAAGCCAGAAATCCTGCTCAAGCCATTCGCTGTCGTAAGCCAGGATCATACCGGCCAGAAGCGGAAGCACGAATGCCAGCACTAACGCCGGTGTCCATTTCACCAGACGGTGGAGCGCCAGGCCAGCCGCAAGCGAGAGCGCGATCGCGGCGTCGAACCACACGTTCAGGTCGACGCCGGCGCCGCCGCTGAACCCTGTCCCAACGATCACGGCAATGAGGGCATAGAGCGCACAAAATACGACGTATCGATCGCTGCGCTGTAAACCAAACAATACAGCCGCGACCATAAGCGGAAGACCGCACCAGATCAGAAAGGGCAAAACATTCTCTTCAAACGTTGCAAGTGAATAAAGGCGGGGCGAGGCGAGCTGCGCGAGAAGTTCGACGCCAAACACGACGCGAAAGATCACAAGCCCAAGAAGGGCGGCCGTAGCTCCACATGCGGCAAAGCGGATGGCATTTCGCCGGTCAAAGACCGCGAGCCAGATCGCGGCGGCGAGCGGAAGAGCAACCAGATTGTGCTTGATGAAGCAGGTCAGCACCATCAGGAACGCGGCCAAGTACATTGTGCGTGTGGTCTGCGGCTCCCGTAGCAGGATGGCCAATCCAATGATATCGATCGCGTGTCCGAGAAGTTGCGGATCGTTCATCCCGACATAGTCGGTGAAGACAAGCAGCCCTGCGATGAACGCCAGGACCGCGAAAATGGCGTTCCATGCGCCAACTTTCATCTGCCGGAGCGAGGTGAATACGCCTGCGCCGACAATGGCCAGCGCCAGCAACGATACGATCCGCCCGGCGATAATGTTGTCGCCGGCGAGCTCCCCGAAAACGCCCACGAGATAAAATGAGAGAGGGGGATAATTGTTGAAGAGGAAGCCGTCCGGACCAGGATACAGTCTGCCGCCCGTCATCGCAGACTGTGCCTGATAGGCGTTCCAGCCTTCGTTAGGATCGAGCGGGATCTGCAGGCCCAAACTCGAAAGAACGCGCATAAGCCCGACGGCGCAGCCAAGCGCGAGCAGCCCGCACGCGACCGGCACGATGCGGTCGCGAGCGGTCATGGCCTGGCGCAGCCGGCGGCCGGATGGATATCGTAGATCGAGAAGAAACTGCCAGCGCGATAGAGACGCAGCGGCGTCGGAATGCGCGTGCGCGGTCCGTTTAGATGGATGACGACCGCCTTGTCGTAATGGCACTGATACCGCATCAGATAAGGAAAGACGTTCTCGATGTCCTCATCTGCATCGATGCGGCTGGCTGCGAGATCGTCCAGTTCGTCGACGTCGGGCGGCGAGCCCTCCTCCGCGGACGCGGCCGCAAAGGGCCGGTAGGCGTCATTCAGGCGAACCACGTGCTGGTCGGGTGTGGTGAACATCAACTGCGTCATCGCGCCGGGATAGACGATCGCAAACTCCGCGATGTGCCAATAGGGCTGGTCCGAGCGCATTCCGATAGCGTCGCCATCGAGGACTGTCAGGAGTTTGAGCCCCGGAGGAAGCGTGTGGGCAGCTTTCCGGAATTCCTGAAACTGACGGTCATAGTCGCGCCAGTTCGATGTCAGCGCCGCAGCGTTATAGGAAATCAGCGCCAAGGCGGCGGCACCCGCTGCGACAGCGATCTTCCCCGCGCGAATATCGAGAGCCGCGAAGACAAGCGCGGCAAAGACCGCCGGGAGCCTTAAGTGCACGCCCCAGCCCCCCATCGCCCATTCCGGCGCGAGAACGGCGACGATGCCGACACCGCCGAGGGTGAGGACCATTCTGCGATGAACCTTTGCCCAGCCGAACCACAGCGCTACGACCAGCAGGACGAGAAGCACGATCGGAATGGTGAATGCGGGATCGTCGTGATGATGCTGAAGCGCTGCGGTGGCGCGGTCCAGCCACGTATCCATGAAGTTGAACGCCACATCGCTATCGGCGTCGGGATTGTGGGGCTTGAGAAACAGCATCGCCAGGGCTGCTGGTACGAACACAATCGCCGCTGCTGCCAGCCGGCGCCACATCTCGCGCAGCGGCGGACGCGGCCGGACCAACCAGGCACCTAGCTCATAGCTTCCCATCATCAGGGCAAGCGTCGCGCATGCGAACAGATGGCAGAAGTAGAGGATGGTCACGGAAAGCGCGAAGCCTGCCAGGCGCATGGGCGTGCGGCGGCCCTCCGTCGCGATCCACGCCGCGAAGGTCACAAGGGCCAACCCCATCGCGAAATAGTAGTTGAGAAACCCCCACATCAGATTGGCGTTGTAGGCGAAGAGCACCGCGATGAGGGGCGCCGCACCGATACGTCCATAAAGCGCGCGATGAATCAGCGCAGGACCCACAACCCACATGGCGATGCCGGCCGTGATGAAAAGTTTCGTCGCGGCTTCCAACGCCATTAGCTTGGCGAGGAGCGGCACAAGGACTTCACCGGCCAAGTTGGGGATGAAGGCCCATTCGATGCGATAGAACTGTGCAACCGCAGGAGCTTTCGCGCCGGTTGCAATGAGATAATAGGTGGCGAGGTGTGCGGGGTAGTCCGGCATTGCGGGGGAGATCACGCACCAGAGCGGGAACACGCTAAGGATCGCGGCAAGGGTAACGGCCACGGCGGCCCAGCCCGGCCTCCGGAACAACGTCATGCCTGCATCTGTCCCCGCATCAAGATTCGAGACATAACCGGCGACGGCCGGGTTGGAAAGGTTCGAAATGAACACACCTATTGCCGTCCTCAGAACAAGACGGCTTCTGCCGCGTTAACTCCCTGCCGCTGGTCCGGTACGCGACATGGATCGGCGAGGACACGGGCGGTAGATTCCGGCAGCAGAGCGATGGAGTGAACGATGCAACTTGGAATGGTCGGCTTGGGCCGCATGGGCGGCAATATCGTGCGGCGGCTGATGAAGGACGGCCATCAATGCGTGGTCTACGACAAAAATCCGGCGCCCGGACGGGCGCTGGCCGAGGAAGGTGCGAAAGCGGCCCACGATCTCGCCGATCTCGTAGCCCAGCTCGAGAAGCCCCGCGCTGTGTGGGTCATGCTGCCGGCCGGCGCGATCACCGAGCAGACGGTCAACGAACTCAGTGCGCTTCTCGAGACGGGCGATACCGTGATCGACGGCGGCAATTCGTTCTATCAGGACGACATCCGCCGCGCCGAAGCGCTCAAGGCCAAAGGCATCACCTATATCGATGTCGGGACGAGCGGCGGTGTGTGGGGACTGGAACGCGGCTATTGCATGATGATCGGCGGCGACAAAGCCGTGTTCGAACGGCTCGAACCGATCTTCGCGACGCTCGCGCCCGGTGTGGGTAGCATCGCACCGACACCGGGCCGCCAAGTGGAAAAGGACCGGGCAGCGCAGGGCTATATCCATGCCGGACCGACGGGCGCCGGTCATTTCGTGAAGATGATTCACAACGGCATCGAATACGGTCTCATGCAGGCCTACGCCGAGGGCTTCGATATCCTTCGCCACGTTGCCGATGACACCGTTCCCGAAAACAGACGCTACACACTCAATCTGCCGGACATTGCTGAAGTGTGGCGGCGCGGCAGCGTGATCCAGTCGTGGCTTCTTGATCTGACTGCTTCAGCCCTCGCTGAGGACGCGGAACTGGCAGGCTATTCGGGGTTTGTCGAGGATTCCGGCGAAGGGCGCTGGACAGTCAACGCGGCCATCGAAGAAGCCGTGCCGATCGATGTGCTGTCGGCCGCGCTGTTCGCCCGCTTCCGGTCCCGGATACGGGAAGGGTTCGCGGACAAGATGCTCTCCGCCATGCGGCATGGCTTCGGCGGTCATGTGGAACCGAAAGTCCAGCCTTAAGAGTTGTCCGTCGCCACGGCGGCGTGATTAGGTGGCGCAACGGGTGATCCATGCAAAAAGCGCGTAAGATCGTGACGGTGGTCGGTGCACGGCCGCAATTCATCAAGGCCTTCGCCCTGTCGCGCGCGCTCAAGCAGGTCCCGGACCTTGAAGAAATTCTGATCCATACGGGACAGCATTTCGACGAAAAGATGTCGGAGATTTTCTTTTCCGAACTCGGCATAACGCCGCCGCGTTATCACTTCGCCATTCACGGCGGCAGCCACGGCACGATGACCGCGCGCATGCTCGAAGAGATCGAGGATGTGCTGCTCCAGGAGAAGCCTGATGCCATCGTGGTCTATGGCGACACCAATTCCACATTGGCCGGCGCATTGGCCGCCGCCAAGCTGCACATCACGCTTGTCCACATCGAGGCGGGGCTGCGCTCGTTCGACCGCCAGATGCCAGAGGAGGTCAACCGCGTCGTTACCGATCATCTGAGCGACGTCCTGATCTGCCCGACGAAGGTGGCCGTCGGCAATCTGGCCCGCGAGGGAATTACCCGCGGTGTCCATCTCGCCGGTGACCTGATGTACGACGCGATGTCGATCGCAACGCCACTGGCAGAGCAGCGGTCGACGATTCTGGAAACACTTGGCCTCAGCCGAGGCCAATATGGTGTCGCCACCGTTCACCGCGCGGCCAATACCGACGATCCCAAGATGCTGGCGCGCATCCTGGATTTCGTTGCCGCCGAAGCGCAGACGCGACCGATCGTCTTTCCGTTACATCCGCGGACGCTTGTGGCCGCGAGCCGTGCGGGAATCGATCCGGCACGTCCCGGCGTTCGTGTCATCGAGCCTGTAGGTTATCTCGATATGTGCCGGCTTCTTCATCATGCGGCCGTGGTGCTAACCGACTCCGGCGGCGTGCAGAAAGAAGCCTATTTCCACCGTGTACCGTGCATCACCCTGCGCAACGAAACGGAATGGACCGAAACGATCGATGCCGGATGGAACAGGCTCTGGAACTCGGACTCCTACAAGGAGCGCCGTGATATCCTGGACTATGGCGACGGCAACGCGGCGACCGAAATCGTTTCGATCATACGCGGCGCACTACAACCTGCATAACTCAGAAGATCGGACGGCTGCTACGCCTTCCGGTGATCGCGCACGTTGCTCCACATCAGGAAGCCGACTGCATAAATGACCGCCGCGATGAAGGTGATCGAAATGATGTTGAACAACCGCTCCGGACTGGTTGTTTCGGTCGGATAGGATGGCGCCGATATGGGAACGATGAAAACGTTTTGCTGGTTGGCTGCACCTTCGGCTGCGGCCAGCGCCTGCTGTGCGGCCGTCAGCCGCAATTCGGCGACTGATTGTTGCTGAGGATCGGTGGCCAGTTGAACGGCCTTGGCCGCGTGCTCCAGCTCAACCTGCGCAAACTTCATTGTCTGCGCCTGCATCGTCTCATTGATGCCGTTCATGAACTTCTCTGACTCTGCCACAATGGCCGCCGCAATCGCGTGCGAGCGTTTCTTGTCGTAATCCAGAACGTCGATCGTCATGATGCCGACATCGCTCTGGTTATCGATTTCCACCATGTATTGGTAGAACCAGAGGAAGTCCTCATCCGTATCCGGCCACCACAACCGCCAGAAGGGATTGCGGCTGGATGAGGAATAGCTCTCTCGCAGATGGAACTGCTTGTCGAGAATCTTCAGCATTTCCATCGAGTCGATATATTCCTGGACCTCCTGCAGCTGGCTCGCGGATGCGCCGCTACCCAGCGTACCGCTCAGGATGGAGCTGACCGCGCTGGTGGACGAATTTTTGTTCTGTACGCTGATGATCGCCTGCGAATCGTAGAGAGACTCTGCAAACACGAAATAGTAGATCGTGGAGATCACCGCCGCAGCGCCGACGACCGACCAGAACGACACGCGGATGCGCAGACGGCCCCAGGTTTCCTTGAGCGCGGACCAGATCGTCTTTCCCGCACCAACAAGACCGGGGACACCGGTCTTGGGCGCGCTGTCTTCAATGGGGGCGGCACCGTCGTACGGATTGGACATTATCTCTCCCGCCGGGAGACGGTTTCAGCCCGCCGGCCAGTGCACACTATGCTTCGGGCCTCCGGAATAGACAACACCCTCAGAAATCCAGTGCCATCATGTTCTGCAGGTCGGAATCGTCATCCTCCTCCTCATCATCGCCGCCGGCTTCGCGATCCTTGTCTTTCGACTGGATGGAGTTGAAGTGTTCCGTGGCCGCTTCCATGTCGTCATAAAAGGTCGCTGTGCCCTGGTCGAATACATAGGCCTGGTCGCAGTATTGGGCAGCGGTCTTTGCTTGCGCTGTCACAAGCAGTAGGCCCGCCCGCGCGCGCAAATCGTCCAGGAGTCGTCCGGCAAGGTCGGGAAAAGCTTTCTTGCCGACTGCCGCCTTGGTGACGATATAACGGTCGAAGGGCAGCAAGACGCCCGCCACAAAGGCAAATACCGTTTTGATTTCACTAGGCACCTTGTCGACGCGCGTATCCATGAAGGGGGCAAGACCGGATTCGGAAACCTTAGCCAGATAATCTTTTTCGTCGACTTCATACAGGCGAGCAAGGAATCGTGCATTGGCCGCCAGGGAAACATGCCTCTGGATATACTGGGTGGAGGGTATGGACCATGAGATGGAGTGGTCACGGATGATCCGTCCCCTGTCCGGTGCGTCTGCAGCGCACAGGAGATCTAGAACACTCTCAACTCCGGCCTCGCTATGTGCAAGGAACGCGACATCGGCGCCCTCGCCGAGACGAATGTTAAGGTCCTCATAGGTTACCCGCACCGAACCGGCGCGTACATTCTTCTTCACGTGCTGCAGTTCGATGGTCATATGTAGGGGATGCGCCTGACAAATCGTTCCAATGACAGGCCCAACAGCAACATCCCTATAATCCATTCCAGAACATAACCGGGACTGGCGATCGGAGAGGTGTATTGCACGAACCACCCGTCACGTGTCATTTCCGAGCAGTGCAGAATGGGATTCCAAGTCAGATAGGGCCAATAGGTAGATGGTATCTGCGTGATGACGAACATCATGCCGCCGATCATGCGGTTGGCCAGCGAATAGTAGGACACAAACTGCTTGATCGGCGGAAACACCCGGCGCACGGAGCCAAAGACAAACCCAAGCGAGATGCCGAAGGTTAGCAGCGAGAACAACGAGAAAAAGACCTCGAGAATGTTCTGCGGCGGCCAGACCTTCTCGATGATCGAAGAAGGAACAACAAAGACCAGGAACAGCACGAAATAGATGCAGAAGGCTCTGAGTGCCGAGGCGATCGCAACGTCCACGGGCGTTACGCGGGGAAACTGCAGCATTTTGTCCTGATCGCCGGTCGCCCTCATGACCGCCTGCATCGCATTGAGAAACATATAGTTTGGGATGATGCCAAGGACGATAAAAGTGGTCGGCGGCAAATCCCCCGGGGTCAACCCTTTGAGGAACGATCTCGCCACGCGCAAGACGGCAATGAACATCAGCGGCTCGAGCAGAGCCCACGCAAAGCCGTAATTGTACGTCTTTTGCAAAGACTGCAGTTCGCGGATCGTCAGCGCCACGATGACATTGAATTGAGTTCGTAAATCGGCGAGCACAGACCCTGCCTACTCAAGTTTCACCGAAGGACACGCAATCCTTTGGGGATGGGGTCCCGCACTTTTGCTTCCGGATCGGCTGCTCTTAGCATGCTGGTTTGGCTGCGCACAATGGCACAGTCTATTCCAGCGGGATGCCGGAGATCACCGGGCAACGAACGCCAAAATCGGCTTCCAAAAATTTCTGGGCAATGCGGGAATTTGTGTAAACGGTGCCGGCACGCTCGAATATCGAAAGAAGTTGTTGCCGGGAATAAACCCCTTCAGCCACCGGAAACGGGTCACCGCTTGCGGGAAACATTTCCCCGAAATGCAGGCCGCAGATAAAGGCGATGTTGGTAAAGCGGATCGCCTCCGCCACGACTGGGCCGGCGCCGGAAATCCCATGCACAATCGAGACGTTGTTTTCCAGCAAGAAACGGCGCAGGTCTGCCGGCATTTTGCGGATCCGCAGATGACCAGAGCCATCGGCCTCTTGAAGACCGATGCTCGTCACAGCGCCGATAACAGCCGTTTCCGCGCCTTGGCGCGCATGATGAGCAGCCGCACTCTCGGCAAACCGTTCGCCCTCGGGATCGTCCGCATCGTAAACGACGGCAACAAGCTCGGAGGGCGAAGACCGCCGTTGCGCGCTGTAAGCGTCTTTCCATCGCGCGAGACGACTTTTATTTTCATCGCTCCGAATGAGTCCGCTGTCGCGCAAATCGGTGAGGACCTCCGATCGCCAGAAGTCCAGCTTTTGATTGCCGGGCGCCGCAATCTGCACATAGCCTGAAGGGGCTTGTATCCTGCGCCCAAAATCGCGGAGGGTTTCCAGGTCGAGCTCCCCCGCTTCACCGACGCAAACCCAGCGATCCGCCTCGCGTTCGGCGGGCTTAGGCACCGCTGCAAGGCCCGAAAGCGCTTTCAGTCCCAGACGTGCCGCCGCGTTGTCGCGGTCCAGTTCGAGCACGTGTTCGTAAATCGCATGCGCTTCCGCGACTTCATTGCGTGCGACGTAAAGCCTTGCCCGCATGACGAGCGCCCGGACGTCGTTTGGCGCGGCCGCAAGCACGCTATCGACCGTCGCAATCGCCTCGTCGTACCGGCCAGCGGTGTAAAGGGCCGCCGCGAAGGGTACGCGATAGCGTGCTCGTATACCGGCATTTTCCGAGGTGACCAGCGCACCCAGCAGACCGAGATGCTCCGCTTGCATCGCAGACCGCTGCTCCGGACTTACGGGATTGCGGAGCATCTTTCCGAACAACGCCACCATCTCGTGCTTGGCACGCGGATCGGTCTCGTCCAGGAGATTGGCGGCTCTGAAGAACGTCAGCGCTCTGTCGAGTTCGCCATGCGCCGACATCGCTATGCCCGCCCGGTAGCTTGCCTCGAACGATTGTGGAAAGAGCGCGGCAGCTCCGGTCAGGACCCGCGCCGCAGTGGCTTGGTTGTGCGCTTTCAACGCGCTGCGGCCGAACGCCAACAACAAATTCTCGAAAGCACCACCCAGAAAAAGACGGCGAAACACGGAAGCGGATTGCCAGTCCTCTGCCCTTTCGTAGCGGCCGACCCGATCGACGAGAATATCGCGCTCGATCGCAATAACGAGATTGGTGAGATCGGCATCGGAAAGAGCTTCGATCTTTTTCAGCAGCTGACGGGTTGGATTGCTTTGTTCTTTATTGGCTTCGTGAGCGTCCTCGGCACGTTCTTCGCTATGTCCAACCGGGCCACGGTCCCGGACTCCCAGGGAAACCTGGCCGCTGACGACGTGATCCTCGAAATTTTCGTTTGGTGCCGGCCCGAGCTTCGCCGTCAGCGCCAGATCGAGGGCCGCGCTTGATGGATCTTCGATGCGGATCGTCTGCTGCTCGCCGGTGATCCAGGCGCGACGGATCGGAATGGAAAAACCGTGCGTGTCCTCGACAGTTTCCTTTTTCTTCCGGACGAAGGACAGCCGGCGCCGGTTCGCCACGAATGTCCCACGGAGTTGACCGTCGATGATCAGATTGAAGCGAACACGCCGGGCGGGACGCTTGGCATCGACGAGCCACCCTTTGAAAGTGGACCCCGCGACTTTCAACGCGCCACGATATTCGCCCGCCATAAACTCCTCTGCGCCAGCTCAACGAGAAGGCCATATGATTGAGGACGCCAGTTCCCCTTATAACGCTACCGATCGAAATTATCTGTCTCTGGCGCTATCTCTTCAACCTGAAGTTGGTTTGACACAAGGGAAACATTCAAACGGGCGCCTGCTGTCGACACGGAAACCTGCCAGTTCTCCGGCTCTTCTCGCGGCAGAGAAAGGGTCGCTGCCGTGCTCGAGGCCGTCCACTGAAAGAGACTCGCCGCGACACCCTGCCCAACACGAAGCGTGCGGCGAACGCAGGAACTGCTGGCGTCCCGGTCCATTGAGACAGTGGGTTGGCCGTCAAACGCAACCATCAGAAATCCGTCGTCTGGAACACCGAAACACAGAAGTCCTTCGGGATCAGTGGGCGCTACCAGACTCGGGGCAAGATGCCAGAACTGTTCAAATGCAGCTTCGCCGCCACCGGAAATCTCATCGACGACGAGCAACCCGTGAACGGCTTTCAGATGAATAACGGTACGTGCCAGTTCGGCGTCAACGAGCGATTCGGCGCCTCTGGCCGCCGCCCAGCCCGCGCCGCGCCACGACTTCACGATGCGCGCTTGTGCGCTCGGCGAGCCCGGCTTCTTTTCGGCGTCCGAGACACTCGTATAGTAGCCATTGCGGAGCGCAGGATTCCAGGAACCGAGCTTGCCCAGCCCTGTCAGTTCCTTTTGGCGCGACACAAGGCCTAACAGCAGATTGTTGGGGCCATGCGCGAATGCCAGCAGGAGACCGCCTGGGTGCCCCTTTGCGGTCTTTGCGTGAAAAGCGACCTGCGAGGAATCCGGCGTGACTTTGGGGGTGGAATGACTGACGAAGTATTGCGCGTCGCGGAAAACATAGGTCTCCGTGATGCGATTTGCGGCCATTCCCCTCGCGGGTTTGCCCTTGGATGGACGGGCACCAATCAAAGCCAGCACGCGCCGCGCATTGGAAAGTGTGGATGCCTGGGATGTTCCGCGCGTGCTGTCGATCGGAAGCGACTGACCATTGCTCTTAAGCATGGCGTCCACAAAAAGCGTCATCCTTTTCGCGGCTTCGCCAAGTGGCTCAACGGCGTCATTCCCTGCGGTCGTGAGATCCCCAAGCAGCACGGTCAAAGCGGAAAGAACTTCACAATGCGCCGTAAAAGATGCGCTACGCCATACGCCATCGGCAGAAAGGCCGATATCCAGTTGCCGCCTTCGCAAACGATCCAGGCTTTCGCGCAGCAGCAGCCTCCCATAATCCGTCTGCTGCAGCGCGAGTCCTATACCTGCAAGAAGGCAATCACGTTCAGCGCCTTCGGCGGCGGCCAACGGATATGCGAGGCCAGAACGCAGGAATTCGATGTGATCGACGAGCATCCGAAAAATGGCGCCACACGCAGCGTCGTCGAATTTTATGCGTCGCTTGACGGCAAGCCTGCAGCACAGGATGTAGAGGGTCAGTACACGTATCCGAGCCGATACCGGAAACTCCCGCCAAGCAGGCGATGAGGCTTGCAGCGGTACCTTTTCGCTGAAGTCCCGGATGATATCGCCGGCGCTCGTGAGAATCGCGCTTGCCGTGACACCGCGCTGTTTCAGCGAGGCATCGATCTTTTGCAGCTGTTCGCTCTTTCGATCGCTCGCTTTGCTGTACCAGTAGGAAAGCGGTGCGATCAGGAATACGAGCCCGAACAATCGCGATTGTGCGCGCGCATCTACAACGGCTGGTTGCCAGTCTATGCCTTCTGAGAAATCACGGACATCTTCGCCCGACAGAACGATCTTGCGATCGGCAAATCTCTCGACATCCTCCTGCGAATATTGCGCGTGAAGTACTTTGGGAGGCCTTGTCGAACTCCAGGTGAGTTTCGACAACAATTCGAGAGGCGCGCCGGCGAGACGCAGGGCGTCGGCGAGATCGGCTGAGGCGCTCAAAGGCTTGCGTGAAAGCGACAGCTTTGGGCTGTTGGCGGCCTCGCGTGCAATGAGCGCCGCCGTAAGAGCAAGAGCTGCCGCGCGCTGTTCGGCATCCTGCGAGGCGGCATCGATGCCGTGGCGGCCGAAATGCGTACCCAAATCCAAAAGCGCGCCATTGCACAGAAGTGACGCCCGCGCGATCACGGGATTTTCGGGTTCCTTCTTTTCGGTCTCGTCTTGAAACGCCGTCCGGTCGAGCAGTATTCTCAGCCAGCCCGCCCCGGTGAGGGTCTCGGCAACACGCTCGGCTTCTTCGATATCCGCCGGGTAGCGATCAAAAGCATGAACCGAGATGCGCGCCTTGGCCGAAGGCTTCGCTTCCACGACACGCGCGCCAGACTCGCCAAACGCGTGTCTCAGAGATTCCATCAGCGCTGCTTTTTCCTCTTCGCCCAGCCCACTGAGGGCAATGGACACAGAAGGCAAACGAGCCGCTTTTTGAGCCGGTTTCGCGGGCCGCGCGGAGCGCTTCGCCGGCACAAGATCGACGGACACAGTCGCGGTGCCAGCGGCTTCGGGCTGTGCGCGAGGTGTCTTCCGCTTCGCACGCGACGTTTTCTTGGGACCAGCAGCCTTTGCTTCCACGACCGCAGGAGCTTCAAGCGCGCGTTTCCGCTTCCGCCGCCGCTTTTTGCTTCCGCGCTCTTCCTTGCCCCGCGTTTCTCGTCGCGCCTCCCTTTTTTGCGCACGCTCGAGGGTGCGCTTTTCTCGCGGTTTCTCAACGGCGGTCGGCGGGCTTTCAATCGCAGCCGCCGCGGACGCTGACGATTTTCCCCTCAGGATTCGCCCGATCTGCCGCGCGTGGTGACGGAAGAGCCGCTCAGTGCTACCCTCATCTTCGGCCCCAGCGTTTGCAGCCATCCATTCGACGCCGCCCTGCGCACTGATTCTATCTCGCAGACGGATCATCCGCGCTTGAGCGTCCGATCCCTCCGCAGCTGGGGGCTCGACCACAATCTTCTCTGCTGCGGCGTCACGCGCCATATCCGCTTCGAATGACTGCGCCGCGTTCTCACTCGCGAAATCTTCTTGTGCCGGAAGATAAACAATGACGTCGGCATCGGCGCGGCTCGCGTGCACTTGCGGCGGCCGATTGCGGCTTTGCGCGCGGTGATCGAGAGCGTTCCAAAGCGCATCAGCTGCGCCTTCCGTCCGCGATACGATCGCCATTCGCAACGCAGGGGCGCTTTCGCCTGCGGCGTCCGCTGAACCTGTTTCGGAAGGCATGTAGCTGTCGTCAGACATTGGAGGGACTCAGCGCCGTTCAGGCCTTTGCACCGGAATCCAGTCTTGCCAATCCGTCAAGGGCACGCTGATCGCCCGGCGACAGCTCAAGCAATGCATTCCAGTGCACCTTGGCCTTTTCAAAATCCGATGCCCGCTCCGCCATCCTCGCCAGGCTCAGATGGCACCATTCCATTCCCATCTGCGCCTCGCGGGAAAACGGATCGACGGACTTCAGAAGCTGCCAGGCCTGCAACGCATCCACCATCATCGTGTCGTTGTCGGCGCTTTGTGCAACATAGCGTGCGCATTCCCGCAAATTCTTGAGACATTTGTCGGTGTCGGACGTGGCCCGGCCGAACACGACCCACATTCTGCAGGCGTCCAGCCAGTCACCTCGGGACTGCGCATCGCGCGCACCGCGGAGCGCGGCACTTTCGAGGCCCCTGCTGAGACGCTGATCGGCCGGGTGTTCGGCAAGAAGCCTTTCGTAATCTTCGATGGCTTCGTTCCAATGTTTCGCTTGCAGCGCCAGCCGAGCACGGCGGAGCACGATCCGGAATTGGGCGGCCGGAGCCCTCCCGTTCGGATCGAGCGTCTTCCAGGCGGCGAGCGCTTCCGCAAACCGGCCTTCTTCCTCCAGCCGGTAGGTGCGCATCGTGATTCCACCCTCTGGCGAAAGCTTCGCCACCAGGGGAGAGAGCCAGAACCGGCCACTGCGCAGGGCACGAAGCGGCTTACGCGCGAAAAGAACGATATCGGTGCTCATGTCGGCGCATTCATCGCGGAAAACACAAGCGGGCGCAACTCGCTTTGCAGACCGTCGCAAAATTGCCTTTTTGAGGAATGATTCGGAGGCGGCCGGATTAATTTAACGGAGCTTCGAACGAATGGCAGCTATTCGTTCCGTCAGTGTGGCACGAAAAGTTCCCACGGCATATTTCTCCACGATATTTGCCCGGGCCCGTGCGGCCTTTTTCATCGCATTGCCATAATTCTCGAAGACCAGCCGCATCTGGCTGGCCGCGGCTTCGACGTCCGCATCGGCCCATTCTGCGCCATCGCAGGGCCAGCGGGTTGCAACTTTGTCAGCGCTGATGAGCCGGTAGGGAACCGGCCAGGCTGTATCGGGGTCGCAGAAATCGGCGTTTCCGGAATAGTCGGTCGCGATGACCGGTGTTCCATAGGCCATCGCGTCGGACATCAGATATCCAAAGCCTTCCGACCTGTGCAGCGAGACGACGCAATCGGCGTCGCGCACCAGAGCGATCATCTCCGCATCGCTGAGGCGCGTGGTTATGATCTTGATGCGCGGATCACTCGAGGCAGCTTGCATCAGGCGTTCCCAGTGGCGTTCGCTGTTGCTCCAGTGTCGCGGGTTGACGTTCGAGGTCTTCACGACCAGTTCGACGTTCTCGCCGGCTGGGAATGCTTTGAGAAATGCCAGTACGACGGCGAGCGGGTTTTTCCGTTCGATCGATGAATCGAAATCGAAAACGGTGACGAACCGGAATGCGGCATTCGTTCCCGGCGTCTTTTGATGCGAGAGAAACGCCTCGTCGCCACGAAACAGCCCCTTGCCCACGACATAGGTCCGATTGAGCGGCGCATAAACATCCGCCACATATCGGGTCGGCGCCCAGATTTCGTCCACGAGCGCGGCACCGAGTTTTTGAACCGCGGCCGGACGGGATACCTCCCACAAGAAAAAGCCCGTCGTGAAACAGTCGAACAGGATTCCGCTTCTGTCCTTGACGAAGAAGTCGGGAACGTCCTGCGCGTTTACCGCAAAGACGACGATGGGACGAGACCGGCAACTCTTGAACCAGCGGCCGAGTTCCTCGTGAACCATGGCTGCGGTCCAATCATAATCGAAGCCCGCCAGTTTTACCGATTCCATCGTCAATGCATTCGACAGCATGGCGAAGTTGCGACCCAACCCGGATTCCTTTGAGGCATGGCCGACGAGAAGGATGTCCTGGGCCGCGCCATCGACCCTGATGATGGGGCGCACTGTCGGGATACTGCCCGTCAACTGCGTGATAACGCGCTGCGGAAGACCACCGCTCTGATCCGCGTCGAACAGAAAGCTGAAGAACGGAAGAAATTGCGTGTTGCGCGGAAGGACCGAGGTCACCATCTCGATAACAAAAAGCATGCGGTCGATTGCGTTTCCGAAATCGAATCGCTTGCGATAGGCCTCGGAGTTCGACCAGACGAGTTTCAGGAAGCGGCTGGTGCACAATCCGGGAAGATCGCCGCTGGCCGCCGCTTCGTCGAGATAAGCAACAACTTCCGGCTGCAGACAGGCGGGAGGCACCTTGCCTGTTCCGGCAAGCGCACTGAGGTACCACCAGCAGAAATCGTCATAGGCTTTCGGCTGCGTGAGTGAGATCTGCGGACGATTTTGCAGAAGCCCGAAAGCCGCGAGCGCGTCGATCGGCCTGCCGTTTCCCATCGATAGCACCCGACGCCCCAGCCGCGATGTCAAGCTCTCCCCGGCCGGAACCGTGGCAACCGGCCTCTGGTGCGATAGAGCAGAGAAATAGGACAGCGCCATTTCACAGAACTCGAAATCGCCGGCCGTCTCGTGAGATTGGTCGCTGCGGCGCTCAAGATAATGTTCGAAATAATCCTCGCGGAGATGCGCCGCATGACTTGCCGCAGGCGCATCGCGCAACGTCTTCGCCGCGGCCACAATGTCCATCAGATCGGCGAATTCGGGGCCCGAGAAGAAATCCCGCACAACCGGCTTTATCCAGAACGTGACGAACAGCGCCAGGCTGTTCAGCACGTCATCCCGAGAGCCCAATCGTTCCGTCACAAAGCCGGCAAGACGGGCAAGCCGCGTCTTTTCCCGCGCATAAAATGTCTCAGCAGAGACAGGCGCGATAACGCGTGGCAACAATTGCAACATGGCGAGCGCCGCATCTGGATCGCCGGTCGTGCCGAAGCGCTGGGCCGCTTCCAGATAGGTCTTCGCCTCGCCCTGCGGCTTTCGCTCGTCGAGAAAGCCGGTCAGTCGCGGCGAAAGGAACTGGGCCATGTCACTGGGTGGCAGATCGCCCAGCACCTGCGTGAAGCACGCATTCACGGCTGGCGAAGACGCGCCATACCGCTCGTAGACGCGCAGGAGCGGCTCGATCTGGCCGCGGCGCGCGAGGTAGGGAATGACAGCGAGAAGAGAAGCCTCGTCGAGCGCTGCCGCTTTCTCTGAATCTTGTTGCAGCCTTGCCAGAACGCTGTCGAGCAGATCTGCAGCGACCAGATGCGGCATGAGCGCCGCCGCAATCGAACCTTCCGTGCCCGGCACCGTCGCCAAAGCATAAGCAATCTCCGGATCGAGTTCGCCCGTCGGAATGCGCTCGAGCAGAAACGCAAATTCCTTGCCCAGACCCGGCCGATAACTGCCGGCGCGCAAGAGGCGGCCCATCGCCTTTGCGGCTTCGGCGTATTGTTCGAGTGCTACATGGCTTGTGAAAACGCGCTCGACCACTTGCGACGTGGGCTTGATACGGAAAGCCTTGTCATAATATTTGAGCGCTTGCGCGTGCCGGCGCAGTTCGCTCAGCAGACGACCGGCGGAGTACTGAAAAGCATAGTCGCGCGCCCGCGCCGCGGACATTTCTTCCAGAATTTTCTCGCCTTGATGAGGGGCACCATTCGCGGCCAGCGCACGGGCGTGCTCGAAGACGATCAGATCCGGTGTTTTGGCGTCATGGGACAACCCGTCGAAAAAGGCGGCCACGATGTCGGGCCGGCCAAATTTGTTGAGATGCTGCAGAACCATGCCTGGCGGCTGTTGCCTCTGCAGTAAATCGCGAATCAGAGCGAGAGCCGCGGTACGGTCCGTGGCGAACAGCGAAGTGACGCGCCGCACATCCGCGGCGGAGGCCACACCTGAAAGGGAATCCTGAGCCTGTTCTGACATGCTGTTCGCGGAACCTGTGTGGGTGCTTGCGGCGGTCCCCGCCGTCCGGCTACCTAGCAGATGTTCGTTTGAATCGTCCAACCAAGCCTTGCGAAACGCCATGAAAGTCCGTTCACGGAGAGCTACGGGTGCGCCGGCGAAGAAGCCGCCGGCCAAAATCATCCTCTGCGCGGGACTGAAGAGCAGCGGTTCGACCTGGCTTTACAATGTTGTTATCCGGCTTTTGAAGGAGACGCGCAGCGGAAAGACTGCGGCGTTCTATGCCGACGAGGTGGCTCTTTTTCCCAAAGGAACCGAGCAGGCACATTTTCTGGTGGTGAAGAGCCACGTTCCCTCCGAGCCTCTCCTGTTTGTGACCCGGCTGACACGCGGCCAGATATTCCTGACCGTCCGCGAACCGCGCGACTCGGTCGTCTCCCTCATGCAGCGCTTCAGCTTCCCGTTCGAAGCGGCCCTGAAGGACGTAGCCGAGGAAGCGGCGCGAATCGTGGATTTCTCCCGCGCACAGGATGTCATCCTGCTGCGCTACGAAGACAGATTCCACGAAGAGCAGAAAACAATTGCCATGGTGGCTGCCCTTATCGGCGTGCGGGCGCCGAAAGCCCTGCAGCAGAAGATCTTCAAGGCGCTGACCCCCGATGCAGTGAAACGCAAGATCCGGAATTTGAAAACCCAAGGCGTATTCGGAGCAGCGCCGAAGCCGGAATACTTCGATCCCGCAACCCATTGGCACCCCGGCCATGTGGGCGACGGCCGCATGGGTAAGTACGCCGAGTTCCTATCAGCAGCACAGCAGGATGAGGTCATCGCGCAAACGCGCGATTACTGTAAACGCTTCGGCTATCTGCGTGCGCGAAAGAGGTAATGCCAGGCGGCCAGCCACGCGACCCCGCCCATCGCCACCGCGCCGCCAATGGCAACCAGCAGGTCGGCGTCGCCTGTGTACCGAAAGATGAAATAGTAGACGATGATCGCGATCGCGACCGCGATCACATGTGGCCAAGCCCAGTGCGGCTTCTTGTCGGCGGGTTGTTCGTCCATACCGGAGGCCATAGCACGGAATTTCAGATCAGCACAGCAACGACGGAACGTATTTCCGGAGCGCGCCGGAGCGCACGTGGGTCGTGATGGCCGCGATATCGGGCGCGAAGTACCGGTCGCGCTCATAGCTTCCCACCAGCGCGCGAACCTCGCGCGCAGCAGCTTCGAGCGGCTCGGAGCTCGTTAGTGGGTGGCGGAAATCGAGCCCCTGTGTCGCCGCCAGCAATTCGATTGCCACGACCGCGGCCGCGTTCTCCGCCATGTCGTGCAGACGCCGCGCGCCATGCGTCGCCATGGAGACATGGTCTTCCTGGTTGGCGCTCGTCGGCACCGTGTCGATGGAGGCCGGATGCGCTAGCATGCGGTTCTCCGCCACCAGCGCCGCGGCCGTCACCTGAGCGATCATGAAGCCGGAATTGAGTCCCGATTCCCTCACCAGGAACGCCGGCAGCCCGCTCATCTTGGGATCGACAAGGATCGCCGTGCGGCGTTCGGAAATATTGCCGATCTCGCACAGTGCCATCGCGAGCTGATCGGCGGCGAAGGCGACGGGTTCCGCGTGGAAATTGCCGCCGGAGACGATTTCAGTTTCGCTCAGCACCAGCGGATTGTCGGTTACGCCATGCGCCTCAACGAAAAGCGTGTCCGCGGAATGGCGCATCAGACCGAGCACCGCACCCATCACCTGCGGCTGGCAGCGGAAAGAGTAAGGGTCTTGCACCTTGTCATCGGCGCCCGGCGCGCGATGAGACTCACGGATTGCACTGCCCGCCGTCAAGCCGCGTAGCGCTGCCGCGACATCGATCTGCCCCTGCTGCCCGCGCAGCGCGTGGATGCGCGCGTCGAACGGCGTGTCGGAGCCTTTCAGCGCATCGGTCGACATCGCGCCGGCGACGATAGCGGCGGCGAAAACCTTTTCGATCTCGAACAATCCGCTGAGTGCCAGCGCGGTCGAAACCTGCGTGCCATTGAGAAGCGCGAGGCCTTCCTTCGGACCAAGTGTCAGCGGTTTCAGACCGGCCTTCTCCAACGCCGCCGCTGCCGGAACGATCTCGCCCCTCACCCGCGCCTCGCCGACGCCGATCAGCAGTGCTGCCATGTGCGCCAGCGGCGCGAGATCGCCGGAAGCCCCCACCGAGCCTTTCGACGGAATGCAGGGATAGACCTCCGCTTCGACCAACTTCTGCAGGGCCAGCACGGTTTCGCGCTTCACGCCCGACGCGCCGCGCGACAGTGACGCAGCCTTCAATACCAAGATCAGCCGTACGACGTCATCGCTCAACAAGGGGCCGACACCGCAGGCATGACTGAGGACGAGGTTGCGCTGCAATTCCTCGAGATCGTTCTTCGCGATGGAGGTGTTGGCGAGAAGGCCGAAACCCGTGTTCACGCCATAGACCGTGTCGCCGCGCGCGACGATATCGGCGATCGTCTTTGCGCCCTTGTCGATAGCCGCCAGCGCATCGCGAGAGATCGTAATTCGGCAAGACCGCTCATAGGCGCGGCGCAGGGCCGCCAGAGGCAACCCGTCGCCGATTTCCAGAGTTAACTCAGCCTCTGCCACGTCCATACCCGGTTAATTCCTCGATCAGCATAGCCGTGCAGTGGACGAAAATCCGCTGCGATTTCTTGACATTTCCCAGCAAGAAACAGCGCCGCTGGCCCGCGGCTTGCAGAAATGCTTCCGAAATGTCCTGCAGGGGGGCAGCAAGCGATGCGGCAGGCTGATAACGCGTATGGCGGCTCGCGCGCCGTTCATAAGAATGCGATCCCGGTCGAGATTACGCTAACCAGTGGAAAAGTGCTCGGGGCGAAGGTGTTTTTGCCAGTCCAGGGGCGCATCAGCGATCTGCTTAACGACGACCGCAACTTCATACCGGTCGAATGCGACGGCGAGTGCCTCGCGCTGGCGAAGATATCCATCGTGCAGGTGCGCATGCCCTCTGCCCAGGCCCCTCAGCGCAAGGGCTGCCCCTATTCGATTCTGGGTCTGCCGGAAGGCGCCTCAATTGAGGAGATCAAAAGGGCCTATCATGAGCTCAGCCGGGCCAATCATCCCGACCGGATCAGAGGCGCGGGGGTGTCGCAGGACATCGTAGATTTTGCAAATCAAAACATGATCCGGATAAACGCCGCGTATGCGCAGCTGACCAAGGACGCCGGTTTGCAAGCAGCCTGATTGCGTCGTCGGAAAGCGCCAACCGCTCAGCCGATGGACGGCAGGTTGAGATGGTTCTGGCGTGCGGATTCGATGGCGATCTCATAGCCGGCATCGGCGTGGCGCATGACGCCAGTCGCGGGATCGTTCCAGAGCACGCGTTCGAGCTTCCCGCGTGCGTCCTCCGTGCCGTCTGCGACGATCACCACACCGGCATGCTGTGAGAAACCCATACCGACGCCGCCGCCATGATGGAACGACACCCACGTCGCGCCCGATGCGGTGTTGAGCAGCGCGTTGAGCAGCGGCCAGTCCGACACGGCATCCGAACCGTCTTGCATCGATTCCGTTTCGCGGTTGGGGCTGGCGACCGATCCGGAATCCAGATGGTCGCGGCCGATCACGATCGGCGCTTTCACCTCGCCGCGTGCGACCATGTCGTTGAACATCATGCCGGCGCGATGACGGTCGCCCAGACCGATCCAGCAGATACGCGCGGGCAGGCCCTGGAACGCGATGCGCTCCTTAGCCATGTCGAGCCAGCGGTGCAAATGCTTGTTCTCCGGGAACAGCTTCTTCATGGCTGCATCGGTCTTGAAGATGTCTTCGGGATCGCCCGACAACGCCGCCCAGCGGAACGGACCGATGCCGCGGCAGAACAGCGGACGGATATAGGCCGGCACGAAGCCCGGAAAATCGAACGCGTTCTCGACCCCCTCGTCCTTCGCGACCTGGCGGATGTTGTTGCCGTAGTCGACCGTCGGGATGCCCTGCTTGGCGAATTCGAGCATCGCGCGCACATGCTTGGCGATGGATTTGCGCGCCGCGCCGCCGACGGCGGCGGGATCGGAGACGCGCTTGGATTCCCATTCCGCGAGCGTCCAGCCTTCGGGCAGATAGCCGTTGTTGGGATCGTGCGCGCTGGTCTGATCCGTCACCGCATCGGGCTTCACGCCGCGCCGGATTAGCTCCGGGAGAATCTCCGCCGCATTGCCGACAAGACCGACGGAGACCGGCTTCTTCTCCTTCACCGATTTGTCGATCAGCGCCAGCGCCTCGTCGAGCGACGACACGCCGACATCGAGATAGCGCGTCTCCAATCGCTTCTCGATACGCGAGGGCTGACATTCGATGGCGAGCATCGACGCGCCAGCCATCGTCGCGGCCAGCGGCTGCGCGCCGCCCATGCCGCCGAGACCGGCTGTCAGGATCCATTTGCCGGAGAGATCGCCGCCGAAATGCTGGCGGCCCATCTCCACGAACGTTTCATAGGTGCCCTGAACGATGCCCTGGCTGCCGATATAGATCCACGATCCGGCCGTCATCTGGCCGTACATCATCAGGCCTTTCTTATCGAGCTCGTTGAAATGCTCCCAATCGGCCCAATGCGGCACGAGATTGGAATTCGCGATCAGCACGCGCGGTGCACCTTCATGCGTACGAAACACGCCGACCGGCTTGCCCGATTGCACGAGCAACGTTTCGTTCGCTTCGAGCTTCTTCAGCGTCTCTACGATGCGGTCGAATGCGGGCCAGTTGCGCGCGGCCTTGCCGATGCCGCCATAGACGACCAGGTCCTGCGGCCGCTCCGCGACTTCGGGATCGAGATTGTTCATCAGCATGCGCATCGCGGCTTCGGCGTACCAGGTCTTGCAGGTCTTCTCGGGCCCGCGGGGGCTGCGGATCACGCGCGTGTTCTTGATGTCGCTCATGTGTTCGTCTCTTCGTCGGAGCGTCCCCGGACATAGCGGTCGAGGAGCAGATCGGCACCGATCCAGTAGCAAAGCTCGGACGGATCGGAAACCCGCCACACCGCGAGATCGGCCGTTTTTCCGGCCTCCAGGGTGCCGATATCGTCGCGGCCGAGCGCCCTAGCGCCATTGCGTGTCATGCCGGCCAGCGCTTCCTCGGGCGCAAGGCCGTACAACGTGCAGGCCATGTTGAGCGCAATCAGCGGCGATGCCACGGGCGAGGTGCCGGGATTGCAGTCGGTCGCGATGGCAAGCGGCACACCGGCCCGACGTAGCGCCGCGATCGGCGGCTTCTTCGTTTCGCGCAGAAAATAGAAGGCCGTGGGAAGCAGCACCGCGGCCATGCCCGCCTTCGCCATGGTGGCAACGCCTTCGTCGCAGAGATGTTCGAGATGGTCGGCGGACAGCGCATCGTACTTTGCCGCCAGGATCGCGCCACGCGAATTGGAAAGCTGCTCGGCGTGCAGCTTCACATGCAGCCCATGTGCTGCCGCGGCAGCGAAGACGCGTTCCGTCTCCTCCGGCGTGAAAGCAATGGTTTCGCAGAACGCATCGACCGCTTCTGCCAACCGATCGCGTGCTATGACCGGAATCATCACGTTGCAGATCAGATCGACATAAGCGGACCGATTGTCCCTATATTCCGGCGGCAATGTGTGTGCGCCGAGGAACGTCGGCGACACGGTGAGGTTCGCCTGCGCGCCAACCTTCGCCGCGGCCCGCAGCATCTTCAGCTCGCTGTCGGCATCGAGCCCATAACCGGACTTGATCTCGACCGTCGTCAAACCTTGTCGCACCATCGCCTGCGCACGCGGCAGCGATTGCGCGACGAGATCGTCTTCGCTGGCCGCGCGTGTCGCGCGCACGGTGGAAAGGATTCCGCCGCCGGCGCGCGCGATCTCTTCATAGGTCGCGCCTTTCGCGCGCATTTCCCATTCGGGTGCACGATTGCCGGCGAAAACGAGATGGGTGTGGCAGTCGACGAGTCCCGGTGTCACCCATGCGCCGCCGAGCGGGACGACGTCACGCGCCAGCTTTTCGGGTCCTGCCGGCAGCGCCGAACGCGAACCGACAAACAAAAGACGGCCACCTTCTATCCCAATCGCGGCATCGCGAATGGCGCCATAGGAGGTGACACTCGCGGCCATCGTGGCGGCGTGGCAATCGATGAGCAGCGTATCCCACATGGTGCGGACGATACAGGTTACAATGATCGAAACGAGGACAATTTCCCCGAATTGAGCGGCCTTTTCGAGGATTTTGGCCGACCCGCGTAGCGCAATCCGCTGGCCGGAACTTGGCGCCGGGTTTAGAATTCCTATGTCAGAGTGTGCCACGCCCGTCATGCGGCGCCGGCGTGGCGAGCAAAGCACCAGCCGCGCAAAGGCGTCACCCATGGAAACACCGCTGCAACTCGAACTTCAGGGCATCAAGGCGACCGACTATGTCCGCGAACTCATCGCGGAAAATCTCTCCAAACTCGAAAAGCGCCATGGCCGCGCGACGGCCTGCAGAATTGTCGTGCGCGCGCCGGTGGCGCATCACCAGAGTGGTGAGCCCTACGCGGTCAGTATGCGAATTGCCTTGCCGTTGCGGCGCGAAATCATCATAGGCCACAAGAAAAGCACGGATGGCCGGTTCACCGATCTGACATTTGCCATCAACGACGCCTTCAAACGGGCCCTGCGCCAACTCTCCGACGAGACCACGCAGCTTCAAGGCCGCAGCAGGCGCCGCACCACAAGGGAGCCCGCCGAAGCGATCTAGTATTGCAAAAAAGGGCCTGGTTGCGGCACGATCACGCCACTTCTGCGTAGAAGGAGAACATTGCAGAGGGGGTGTGGTCATGTCGCTGCTGGTCACGTTCTTACGAAAAATCGTCCGTCAGGGTCACCTGACGCTCATCGATGCGGATGGCCACGTTCACGAGATCGGGGTTCTCGAACAGCCAGCCATCGTCATTCGCGTGCGCGACAAAGCCACCGAAAGGGCGATGCTGCTTAACCCGCAACTCGCATTCGGTGAGGCTTATATGGACGGCCGCCTCACGGTGGAGACGGGCGGCATCGCGGGCCTCCTGGACCTGCTCATGAAAAATCTCGGCACGACGTTTGGTAGCGGCCATTGGGAATGGCTTGCCGCACTTCGCCGCCGGACCAGGATGTTGCGCCAGCGCAACGACCCGAGACGCGCGAAACACAATGTCGCCCATCATTACGACCTTTCGGCCGGGCTCTACGATCTCTTCCTTGATTCCGACAAACAGTATTCCTGCGCATTCTTCGAAACGCCGGACGACAGCCTGGAAACGGCCCAGCAGAACAAATGCCGCCGCATCGCCGCCAAGCTCGACCTCAAACCGGGCCAGCGCGTGCTCGACATCGGCTCGGGCTGGGGCGGGCTGGGACTGCATCTTGCGAAGACGGCCGATGTCGATGTCACCGGGATCACGCTGTCGGAAGAACAACTCAAAATCGCGCAGGATCGCGCGGCGCGGCAGGGATTGTCCGACCGCGTGCGGTTCAGGCTTGAGGATTATCGTAGGACAGAGGGCAAGTTCGACCGCATCGTTTCCGTGGGCATGTTCGAACATGTCGGCGTCATGCACTATCGGGAGTATTTCAAAGACGTCGCGAAGCTTCTGACAGACGACGGTGTGGCGCTGATCCACGCCATCGGCCGCAGCGACGGCCCGGGCGCGACCAATCCATGGATCGCGAAATACATCTTCCCGGGAGGCTATACGCCGGCCCTGAGCGAAGTTCTGCCCTCCGTCGAGCAAAGCGGATTGATCGTCAGCGACATCGAGATTCTGCGCCTGCACTACGCGATGACGCTGGTCGAATGGCGCAAGCGCTTCGTCGCGAACTGGGAACGCGCAGCCCGTTTATACGACGAACGCTTCTGCCGGATGTGGGAGTTCTATCTGGCGGGTGCCGAAATGGGATTTCGAAGCCAAGGGCTGATGGTGTTCCAACTGCAGGTCACCAAGCACGTCGACGCGCTGCCGCTCGTGCGCGATTATATGATGCCGGAACGCGCGCTGGCCGTCGCGAAGCGCCAGAACGTTAGGGCTTGAGCGTCAGCCGTTGGATTGTCTTTCCATTGGTCCCACCGATCGTCACCGTGCCCGCTGACAGATTGAGACCGGCATGGTTGCCCGCGTTCGTGGCGGAGAACGCCTGGTTGGGCGAGATGCAAGCCTGTGTTCTATCGATAAGCTTTTCATGGCCAATCGCCGGATCGAAGGCTGCGAAATTGACGCCGACCTTGCCTTTCACCGATTGCGTGCCGTGAAACGTCATGCTGGTGACGAGATCGATATTGGAAAAGTCACTGCTCACATAGGAGAACTTGCCGTTCACGATATCGTAGCCGTCCCCAAGGCCGATACCGATATAATTCAACGTTTCTTTGGATTTCTGGCAGAGCGCACTGACCCCAAACGCGACGACCTTGACCTCGAGATTCGCGTTGTTGGGATCCTGTGCGACCGTGATAAGGACCGAACTCCCGTCGGTTGTCGTTCCGGTGTAGTTGCCGATCGCCTGTGCTTGCGCAGCAGAAGCAGCAAACAGCCCGAGCGCCGAGATGACAGAAAATTTAGCAACCCGCATAGTATCCCTCCCGCACAACAATCGATGCGCGAAGTATCACAACCAAAGGTTCTTGTCACTTTGATGGATGAGAGTTTTTGGGTTTCGGCTCACGGCGGGCGAGTTCTTTCGCCAGAAAATCCGCCAGCACTTCGACGCGCGCGGGCTTCGGTCCCCCGGGCGGGGTCACCCAATGCAGGCCCGATGTGCCGAGCGACCAATCGGGAAGCACAATTTCCAGCGATCCGTCTTTCAGAGCCTCGCGAAGGATGAAGTCCGGAAGCACGCCGAGGCCGAGGCCTGCGATCAACGCGGGCATCATCGCATCGCCATTGTTCACGCGCAGCGGTCCCGCGGTGCGCACGCTCGCGACCTCGCCGCTCTTGTGCGTGAAACGCCAGGTATCGGGCGTGCGCTGATACGCATAGCCAAGACAGGAATGCTCCGCGAGTTGCAGCGGATGTTTCGGTGTGCCGCGTTTTGCCAGATAGGACGGCGCAGCGACCAGATACGTCGTCACGCTGCACAGCCGTCGCGCGACCAGCGACGAATCCGGCAAGGTCGCGATGCGCAGCGCGGCATCGAAACCTTCTCCGATCAGATCGACCATCGCGTCGCTCAGATGCAGATCGATCTGCACGTCGGGATAGCGCAGCAAAAACTCGGGCAGGATCGGTGCCACATGCTGAAGCCCGAACGACATCGGCACGGCGAGACGGACCAGTCCGCGCGGGCTGACCGATTGTGCCAGCGCTTCGCTCTCCGCCGCCTCGCCTTCGGCCAGGATCGCCGCCGCCCGCGTGGCCAGCTGGCGGCCGGCATCGGTGAGCGCGAGGCGGCGGGAGGTGCGGTTGAACAAGCGCGCGCCAAGCCGTGCTTCCAGCCGGCTCACCGCCTTGGAAACCGTTGATTTTGAAAGGCTTAGCTCCGATGCGGCACCGGCGAAGGATCGGGTTTCGGCGACTTTTGCGAAGATCGCCAGCGCCTCGAAATCGGGGAGTTTCGACATGGCAAAACCGGAAACAATGAGTTTCGGTTGTTTCTATTTTTAATCGGCCAGGCTGTCGATATCTCTGGTGCCAGAAAACGGGCGGTCCCCCGCCCAAGGAGCACCCAATGATTGACGTCAGACCCTTTAATTCTCTCGGCGGCGCGGACCATGGCTGGCTGAAGGCCAAGCATCATTTCTCGTTTGCCGAATACAACGATCCCAAGCGCGTCCAATGGGGCAATCTCCGCGTCTGGAACGACGACGAGATCGCGCCCAACACCGGCTTCCCCCCGCATCCGCATGCGAACATGGAGATCATCACCTATGTCCGCAAAGGCGCGATCACGCACAAAGACAGCCTTGGCAATGAAGGCCGCACGGAGGCCGGCGACGTGCAGGTGATGAGCGCAGGCTCGGGCATCCGTCACGCCGAATACAATCTCGAACCCGAGACGACGACGCTGTTCCAGATCTGGATCCTGCCGACGCGGTCAGGCGGGCAGCCCGGCTGGGGCGCGAAGCCTTTCCCGAAAGGGGATCGTTCCGGCCAGTTCGTGACGCTCGCCAGCGGCTTCGAAGACGACAAGGATGCGCTTCCGATCCGCACCGATGCGCGCGTGCTCGGCGCCACGCTGAAAGCCGGCGAGACGACGGAATATCCCGGCGGCGGAACGCGGCATCTCTATCTTGTGCCGGCGACCGGCAAGGTCGAAGTCAACGGCGTGCGCGTGAATGCGCGCGACGGCGCCGCGATCACAGATGTCGAGACGGTGAAGGTCACCGCGCTCGAAGATTCCGAGCTTGTGCTGGTGGACGCCGCGTAAGCCCGCCAGCCGCGGGCACGATCCTCTGGCCCCTCCCGGATCGTGCCCGCCCCTTTTTTCAACTCCAACTGACCAACTCCAACGGAAAGGTGCGTCATGCCCAAGGTTCTTGTTCTCTACTATTCGGCCTATGGCCATATCGAGAAGATGGCGGAAGCCGTCGCCGAAGGCGCGCGCGAAGCCGGCGCCACGGTCGACATCAAACGCGTGCCGGAGCTGGTGCCGGAAGAGATCGCGAAGCAGTCCTATTACAAGATGGACCAGAAGGCGCCGGTCGCGACCATCGACGAGCTCGCGAACTACGACGCAGTCATTGTCGGCACCGGCACGCGCTTCGGCCGCATGTCGTCGCAAATGGCGAACTTTCTGGACCAGGCCGGCGGGCTTTGGTCGAAAGGCGCGCTGCACGGCAAGGTCGGCGGCGCGTTTACCGCCAGCGCCACGCAACACGGCGGACAGGAGACGACGCTGTTCACGATCATCACCAACCTGCTGCATTTCGGCATGGTCATTGTCGGCCTGGATTACGGCCACGCCGGCCAGATGACCCTGGATGAGATCACCGGCGGTTCACCCTATGGCGCCACCACGATCACCGGCGGCAACGGCGCGCGTCAGCCAAGCGAGAACGAGCTGATGGGCGCGCGCTATCAGGGCCGCAAGATCGCGGAGACCGCGAAGAAGCTCGCTGCCTAAACTATTGTGGCGGCGGGCCCTGTGTGATGCGCACGAGGTCCGCCGGCCGTAACCATTTGCGGAAAGCATTCTGAACCTCTGCCGGCGTCAGCGCGATGTAGCGCTGCGCCGCCTGGGTGGGCTCATCCAGCGGAAGATCGAGTTCGCGGCGATTGAGCATGCCGCGCGCGATCGCGGCAATGCTGGATTCGCTGAGCGGAATTTGGCGCAGCAGCAGCATCTTGGAACGATCGAGCTCGTCCACCGGAACCGGCGTGGACTGCATCGCGAGAATTTCCTTGTTCACGATGGCGGCGGCCTTGGAGACATTCTCCGGGTCGGACGCGTATTGCACGAAATAATTGCCGCGGGTCCGTCCGACCTGAAGATCCGAGCCCACCGAATAGACGAGGCCGGCATTCTTCCGAAGATCGATGCTCAGCCGCGTCGAATAGAAGCCGCCGCCCAGAACCGAACTTCCGAGCTGCAGGGCATAATAGTCGGGATCGGCGCGGTTGAGCGAAAGCGTTTGGGCGAGGATCACATTGTCCTGCACGCGGCTTTCGTCCGGCACGGCGACCGCCGTGGCTTTGTTCGGCGGCGGTACGGGCAGATCGACGGGAGGCTTCGGACCGGACGCGGCCCAACCGCCAAAATATTTTTCGATCGTGGCTTTCGCTTTTTCCGGCGTGACATGGCCGATCACGACGATGGTCGTGAGATCGGGGCGAACAACCGTGCGGTAATACTGAAGCAGGTCGTCGCGCGACAACGCACGTATCGTTTCCGGTGTCGCCTCGCGCTGCGCCGGATCGTCCTTCGGAAACAGCGCCGCACGCGTCGCGCGCGAAACGAGATAGCCCGGGCTCTTCATGCGCGCTTCGACGACGCGCGCGTACTGTTCCTGCACGATGGTCATGGCGCCCTGCGGCAGGGCCGGGTGCAATTCGTTGTCGGCCAGCAGCTGCGCTCCGCGGTCAAGGTCGGGCGAGAGCACCTGAATGGCGAAATCCGTTCCGGCGCGCGCCGATGCACCGATATCGTCGAGCGCTTTCTCGAAGGCGAGCCTGTCGAGGCTTTCGCTGCCATAGCCGAAAAGCTGTTCGAGGATCGGCGCGACGCCATCCTTGCCGGGCGGTGTCTCGGTCTCCGGCCGGTTTCGGATATGGCCGTAGATGCTGATCGTATCGCTGACATCCTCAGGCTGCACGATGAGCGTGATGCCGTTCGAAACCGTGCTGACCACGGGATGTAGCGTCGAGGGCGGAACCACCAGACGGCCCATCGCCGTCTTTGCCCAATCGGGCAGATCGGTCGGCTTGGCTTCGCCGAGCGCGATATTTTCCTGGCCGCCGAAGCCGGCGTTCGATGCGACCGGCTTGCCCGAGCCTTGTGGCGTCACGATCGCGGTGACGGACTCATCGAGGCGGAGATATTTGCGCGCCACGCGATTGACGTCGGCAGGCGTGACTTTCTCGATGCGCGTCAGATCTTCTTCCGGCGATCGCAGACCGTAGAGCGCGACCGCGTCGGACCACACCGATGCGAGATCGGCGATGGAGTTTTTCTGGAACTCGGTCGCACGCTGTTCCTGCAGCTTTGCGGCTTCGACAAGTTCGGCGGGCACACCGTCTTTGGCGACTTTCGCAAGGATGGCGCGGATATCGGATTCGGCGGCCTTCGCGTCGCCACCTGCGGGGTAGGAAACCGCCGCATAGGCCAGAGAGGCGTTGGGGAGCGGATCGAGCGAGAAATCGGCATCGAGCGCCTTCCCGGCCGGCACGAGCCCGTAAAGATCGAAACGGTGACTCGAAAGCACATCCGCCAGCACTTCGAGCGCCGGGAAATCCGGATCGTCGAGCCCCGGCAGCCGCATCGCCACCACCGCCGTGGCGTTCGGCCGGTCGGTATCGAGCGCGATCGGCGCCCGGTCCACCGGCTTGAATGTCATTTTGGGTTTTGCCGGAAGGGTCTTGGACTTGATGCCGCCGAAGAGCGCCTTGACCTGGTACAGCGTCTTCGCCGGATCGACGTCGCCAGCGATCACAAGGATGGCGTTGTTCGGCGCGTACCAAGTGTCGTGGAACTGCTTGAGCATCGCGGCTGTCGTCTTATCGAAGGACGGCCGGGTTCCAAGCGCGACATGCTCATAAGGTGTGCCTGCGAACATCGCGGCACGGAGTTTCATATAGAGCGCGTAGGACGGGTTGGAGTAATCCGCCGCCACTTCCTGCTCGATGGCGCCCCGTTCCTTGGCCCAGTCTTCTTCGCTGCTCAGGAGCCCCTGCATGCGCGTGGCTTCGATATGCAGCGCGACGTCGAGGTCTTCCGAGGGAACGGTGAAGAGATACTGGGTCAGGGCTTCGCGCGTGTTGGCGTTGAAATTGCCGCCCATGACGCTGCCGATATTGGCAAGCTGATCCGCCGTGAGACCGGGGCTGCCGCGGAACATCATGTGCTCCAGCGCGTGCGCGGTTCCGGGAAAGCCGGCCGGTGTTTCGTCGGAGCCTGCCAGATAATTGACCGCGGTCGCGACCACCGGCGCCAGCGTGTTTCGCACGATGATGACACGCAGGCCGTTCGGCAGCGTCGCGCGCAGGACATTCTGCTCCGGTGGCGTGGGGGCAGCGCCCACCGTCAGTGTCAGCGCAAGCACCGCCGCCACTGCGCCGATGAAGCGCAGCGGGCGAAACCCCTTAAAACCAGTCATGGAATCGGATTTCCTTTATTGCTCGGTCAGATTCGCAACCAGCGCCTTCTGACCATAGATTTTATCCAGGGCTTCCGTGATCGCCGCGGTCGAGACGACGACACAGCGGTTCTGCGTATCGTCGAAGCCGAACGCTCCGCCCAGGCTGTGGATGTTGCCGTCGAAGGCCGCACCAATCACCTGCCCCTGCGCATCGATCACGGGCGAGCCGGAATTGCCGCCGGTGATGTCGTTGTCGCTGACGAAGTCGAATACGGTGTTCTGGTTCACCTTGCCCTGCGCGTTCACCCAGCGCGGCGCGAGCGCGAACGGATCCTGTCCGGTTGCGCGATCCCACAATCCGCTGAAAGTGGTGAAGGGTTTCACCGGCACGCCATTCTCGTTCCAGCCTTCGACCTTTCCGTAGGAAAGGCGCAGCGAGAAGGTGGCGTCGGGATAGGTGCTGGTGCCGTAGACCGCAAAGCGCGCCTTGGCGATCTTCTCCGCCGCGCGGTCGGACGGACCGGTAACGCGCGTTTCGTATTCCTTGCGGATGGCGCGCGACGTGGCATCGGTCGCCAGCACGAAGCGGATCAGGGGATCGTCGGAGGCGCGGATCGCGGCCTGTCCGCCATCCCACAATTGCTTGCGATAGGCGGCATCGGCGAGCTTGGATTTGGAAAGCCGGGCCGCGAGAGCTTCAGGCGAATCCTTGCCAAGGAAGATCTTGGTCCCGGGCGCATCGGCCGTGAGATGCTCGCGCAGCTTGGTCAGCCAGAACTCGAGCGTGAGCCTTTCGAGATCGGGATAGACCGGGGTGGCGTCGAGCACGCGCTTCTCGAGCAGAGCTAGCCGGCTGTCGGTGTATTCCGGCAGGCGCTCGCTGTTCGGTTTGGCGCGTTCGTCGCCGGCACGCACCAGCGCGCGCGCGTAGCCGAAGAGATCGGAGAACAACCCCGCCCGCGCTTCCAGATAGGTGTAGGACTGAAACAGGGCCTTCCTGTCGGCCTGGACCTTGGCGATGTCGGTCCATGGATCGCCGATCTCTTGGGCGAGCTTCCTGTCTTTCATCACGCTCGTGCGCAGATCGGTATCGGCCTTGTGCTTGGAGGCGACCAGGGCCGGATCGACCAGCGCCTCGTGCTGTCCGCGATAGACCTTGAAGGCATTTTCGATGCTGAACAGGTCTTCATTGGAAATACGCGCATGTTCCGGGCTTTGTTCTCCGAACACGATCAGACGGCCGCGCAACTCCGAGAGCATGGTCATCGTATCGGGCAGTGCAACATCCCGAATCGTTTCGAGTTGCTCCGCCGTCAAGAGGCGTTGCGTCGTGCCCGGATTGCCGGAGACGAACACAGGCTCGCCCTCCTTCGGCGCATCGACACGCCATTTGAGATGCGCCGGCGTCGCAACCGGCGCGCCATTCTCATAAAGCCGGACGAACGAGCAATCGAGATCGTAACGCGGGAAGTTGAAGTTGTCGGGATCGCCGCCAAAGAACGCCATCACCTGTTCCGGCGCGAAGACCAGACGCACGTCGGAATATTTGCGGTAGGTGTAGAGCTTGTATTGGCCACCCTGGTAGAGCGTGACCACCTGACAGCGGAATTGCGCCTCGCGTCCATTGCAGCCTTCCTTCTCGACCGCCGCGATCTCGGCATCGCGCGCCTTCACGAAGTCCTGTCCGGTCTTGCCTTTCGCAGCGCCGGAGACGCGGTCGGTAACATCGGAGATGGCGGTGAGAATCTCGGCCTGCATCCCGGGGCAAAGCTTTTCGTCCGTCCGTGCGGCGGTCGTGAAGCCATCACGCACGTAATCGACCCTCGCGTTGGACAGGTTCTGTGCACAGTCGCGGACGCAGTGATGATTGGTCAACACCAGACCATCCTTCGTCACCACCGAAGCAGAGCAGCCGGAGGAAAGACGCACCGACGCGCCGCGGACATTGTCGAGCCAGGGCTGATCGATGGTGACGCCGTATTTCGCTTTCACAGCAGCCGAAGGAAAATTGTCGAAGGTCCACATGCCTTCGTCGGCGAGCGCCACGGTTGCAGAGCACAGGCTTGCAGCGGCGAGCGCCGCAAAAAGATGTTTCCTCACGATGACCTCGTTTTCATGCGGCCCGTGCGAATTCCCCCGGCCGCGATATTTCGCGCCGCATTAACACCCGCGAGACGGGGATTGCAAAGGGCGGAAGCCCTGCGGCGCGCGGCCTCAAGATTTAGTGAAAATCGCGGGATTTCGGCACCACGCGGACGTTGCGGGGATGATGATGGCGCGCCGCACCCTGCGAGCGGAAGGACGGCGCACCGTGGTCGTCCTCTGACAGGCGTTCGAGTTCCGCCGTGCGGTCGACGATCCGCTCCGCGACGAGGTGCACCACACCCTGGGAGCTGCACTGGACCTTGCCTTCCACCACGAGCAGCCGCGCGCCCATGATCTCGCGGCGGAACTCCTCCACCAGGCGCGGCCAGACGACCACATTGGTGATGCCGGTCTCGTCGCTCAGCGTGATGAATACGACGCCAGCATCGCCCGGCATCTGGCGCGTAAGCACAATCCCGGCGCAGGCGGCGCTGTCGCCATCTTTGCAAATGGGACGCTTGCCCTCTTCGTTGCAGGGCTCGGCTTTCAGATCTCCACTGACGTCCCAGCAGCTCAGAACGCCCTCGCTTTGGAACAGGCCGCGCAGGAATTTCATCAGATGCGCGCGCAGGGAGAGGCGCAGCATCTGGTAATCGGCGAGCACATGCTCGCTTTCCGGCATGACCGGCAGTGGCGCGATCTCCTCTTCCGGCTGTTCCTCGACAAATTGATGGGCGAAGAGCGGCAGCGCGTCGTCGTCTGCGAGACGGCGCACGTCCCAGAGCGTTGCCCGGCGGTCCTTGTTCTGCGACTGGAAGCAATCGGCTTCGGCGAGGATGATGAGCGCACGCTTGGGCAGCTTGGCGCGGCGCGCGACGTCGCCGACGGTGCCGTACCGATTGCCGCGCTGCTTTACGAGTTCGATGGCCCACTTCTCCTGGAAGCCATCGACCTGCCGCAAGCCGAGGCGTAGCGCGAGGCCGCCCTTGCCGTCCTGCTCCAGCGTGTTGTCCCATGCGCTGAAGTTCACATCGACGTGGCGTACTTCGATATCGTGCTCGCGCGCGTCGCGCACGATCTCCGCCGGTGCGTAGAAGCCCATCGGCTGCGAATTGAGCAGCGCGCAGGCGAAAGCCGCCGGATGAAAGCGTTTGATATAAGCCGAGACATAAACCAGCAGCGCGAAGCTTGCGGCATGGCTTTCCGGGAAGCCGTAGGAACCGAAGCCTTCGATCTGCTTGAAACAACGTTCCGCGAAATCCGCTTCGTAGCCACGCTCGATCATGCGGCCGACGAACTTGTCCTTGAACGTATTGATGGTGCCGAGATTGCGGAACGTCGCCATCGCGCGCCGAAGCCCGTTCGCTTCTGTCGAAGTAAACTTGGCAGCCACCATCGCAAGCTTCATCGCCTGTTCCTGAAACAAGGGAATACCAAGCGTCTTTTTCAGGACTGGGATCAGCTCGTCCGGCTTCCCGTGCTCGAGCGATGGCGATGGGTATTCGACTGTCTCAATTCCGTCTCTACGGCGCAGATAAGGATGCACCATGCCGCCCTGGATAGGGCCCGGGCGAACAATCGCGACTTCTATGACGAGGTCGTACAAGTTTTCCGGCTGCATGCGGGGAAGCATGCTCATCTGCGCGCGGCTCTCGACCTGGAACACGCCGATAGCATCGGCTTTTTGGAGCATTTCATAGACCGCGGGATTATTCGCAGTCATATTCAGATCGAGTGTTTGATTTTGATATCTCTTGATGAGATCGAAAGCCTTGCGGATACAGGTGAGCATACCCAGACCGAGCACATCGACCTTCATCATCCGCACGGCATCGATGTCGTCCTTGTCCCATTCGATGAAGTGACGATTCTCCATCGTGGCGGGGCTGACGGGCACGCATTCGTCCAGCCGGTCGTTGGTAAGCACGAAGCCGCCGACATGCTGTGAGAGATGTCTCGGAAATCCGATCAGTTCGCGTGTGCATTTCACGACGCGCGCGATGACGAGGTTGAAAGGATCGAGCTTTCCCTGGCGCACTTGCGCATCGCTGAGATTGCTGCCCCAGCTTCCCCACACCCCGCTGGCGAGATCGGCCGCGATATCCTCTGTAAGACCGAAGACCTTTGCGACCTCGCGCACGGCGCTGCGCGGGCGATAATGGATGACGGTCGCGGCAAGGGCTGCGCGGTGATGGCCGTAGCGCCTATAGATATACTGGATCACTTCCTCGCGCCGCTCATGCTCGAAATCGACGTCGATGTCGGGCGGCTCCTTGCGCTCCTCGCTGACAAAACGCTCAAACAGCAAATCCATCTGCACCGGATCGATCGAGGTGATGCCGAGCGTGTAGCAAACCGCGGAGTTCGCGGCCGATCCTCGCCCCTGGCACAGGATCGTCTGCGCCTTGCCTTCCTCTTTTTCGCCCTCGCGTGCGAATTTAACGATGTCGTGGACGGTCAAGAAATATTGTGCGATCTCCATCTTCGCGATCAGCGCCAGTTCCTTTTCCAGGATTTCGCGGACCGTGTCAGGGAGAAGACCCGGATAACGCCACCGCGCGCCCTGCCATACGAGATCTTCGAGATGCTGCTGCGGCGTCTTGCCTTTCGGCACCGGTTCATCGGGATAGTTGTATTTGAGCTGGGCGAGCGAGAACGCGATCCGATCCGCGAACCGCACGGTCTCGGCGATGGCTTCCGGCGCATGCGCAAACAATTCCGCCATCTCCTGCGGAGCCTTGAGATGACGCTCCGCATTGGCTTCGATCCGCCGCCCGGCCTCGTTCAGCGTGACGCCTTCGCGGATGCAGGTCACGACATCCTGCAATTCGCGCCGCTCATAACGGTGGTAAAGGGTATCGTTGGTCGCGATCAGCGGTACGCGAGCCCTGCCCGCGACCACGCGCCAGGTCTCGAACCGACGCGCATCGTCGCCCTGCATATGCTGCGACACGCCAAGCCACACGCGATCCGGGGCGGCAGCCAAAAGCTGTTTGAGCAGCATTTCGATCTCGTCCGGTTCAGCCCGGAGGCGCGTCTCGAAGCTTTCTTTCGGAATCGAACCGGGACCGCCGTCGCGATCCGCGAGTCCGTCGTTCCAGACCTTCTCCTGCAGACCGATGGAGGTTCGATCACGCCGCGGATGCGGTGGCATCACCACCAGAAGCAGCCCATCCTGCCACCTAAGAAGATCCGCAAGCGTGAGAAGGCATTCGCCTTTCGGCGCGCGCAGCTTGCCTTCGCTCAGTAGCCGGCAGAGGCGGCCATAGGCTGGGCGATCCGTCGGATAGACGAGGATGTCCGGCGTGCCGTCGACGAACACCAGCCGCGCACCAATGAGGAGCTTCGGAAGGACATCGGTCTGTTCCTTCATCTCCTCATGTGCGCTGTAGGCGCGCACGACGCCCGCCAGCGTATTGCGGTCGGCTATGCCGATGGCCGTGTAACCATACCCCGCCGCCTGGGCGACAAATTCCTGCGGATGCGATGCGCCGCGCAAGAAGGAGAAGTTCGTCGTGACCCCGATCTCGGCGAAGGCGGTCATGGCAATAAAATTGCGGAATTGAACCGCGATTTTTTCACGCGAACATCCCCTGTATCCGCCATTGCGCAGAGAAATCCTCGCGATCGGGGATTCCTTCGCGGAAAATCCAGGAACGGCGGCCTTCCGCATCCTCGATGCGGTGATAGTCGCGCGTCGGCTGCGGGTCCTGATGCCGCCACCATTCCATGGCGATGCGCTCGGGCCCTTCGGCATGGGTGACACTGCGCTGGGCATGGCGCCAGCGCATATGCGGCGCGTTGCTTCCCGGAATCGCGCGCAGAAGGCTTACCGGTTCGGGCTTTGTCAGCAGGCGCAACGGCCGCCGCGGGGCTTCGCCGGGACGGCGGATTTTTTCCCAGGCGATCCTGGTTTCCTGAATCTGTTGCGCGGGCACCGCGGCAAAGGCGTATTCGGGGATATGGGTGTCATTCGGCTGGAAGGCGAGGATGCGCTGAGCGCCGAAGCGCGCGGCCAGCCTGTCGATGAGAAACCGGATCTCGCGCTTCGCATTCAGATCGGCATCGAAATCGGCGACGCCGGCCTCAGCACGTTCCGCACGGCTGGCCGAAAGCCGGATGAGATCGTAGCCGAAACCGGGATCGAGCGGATCGGCGAGTGCGTCGAGCCTTTCCCGGAAGAGGCGTTCGATAATCGCGGGATCGCGGACCGGCGTTCCGGTCTCCACCGCGATGCGCCGGACGATGCCATCGGCGCGGAAGAAGGCGGCTTCGAGACATCGTGCGCCCTCGCCGCGTTTCTCCAGGATTTCGCACAAGGAAGAAGCCAGTTCCGTGAGCGTCGCGCGGATGACGTCTTCGGTCATGACCGGTTCGGGGAAATTCCGCTCGGCGCGGTAATCCGGGAGCGGCGCGCGCGGCAGGATCGGCGCCTCAGTGGCGCCAAGCGCGGAATCCAGGGTGAACACCATGCGTGCGCCGAAACGGGACGTGAGTTCGCGACGGTCGCGGCCTGCCACCTGATCCACGCGTTTCAAGCCGGCACGGCGGAACGCATGGGTGGTGACGGGATCGAGCAGCAGGGCTTCGACAGGCAGACCCGCGATGGCTTTCGCTTCATCGCCGGGTGCGGCAACAGAGCCGCTCCGATAGCGCGCGAGTGCGCGTGCGGCGAGTGCGCTTCCGGCCATGCCGCCGCGCACGGCAAAGCCTTGACCCTCTAGGTTTGCGCAAATGCGACCGAGCATCGCCTGTTCGCCGCCGAAGAGATGGGTGGCGCCGGTCACGTCGAGCAAAAGCCCGCGCGGCGGATCGAGGGCCACGAACGGCGTGAAGCGCTCGCACCAATCGGCAATGCGGCCCAGCAGTTTCAGATCGGCTTGTTCATTCGCCGTCACCGCTTTCAGCGCAGGCAGCATCGCCCGCGCATTGGCGAGCGGCTGGCCGACACGCAGCCCCAGCGCCGTCGCCTTGCGGTCGAGCGCTGAGATGACGAGCGCGTTCTTCTCCTTCGCGGCGACGACGAGTGGCGGCGCGTCAGGCGAAGGCGCGCCGCTTTTCGCTTTCCATCGCCGCTGCAGCCGGTCGGTCGAAAGGCGCGGAAACCACAGCGCCACGATCCGCCGCTTCACGCTTCCTGAAGATTGCATCGTCACAATTCCACTCCATTACCCAACGACCCGTTCGCCCGTGGCGATTGCGCGCGAGTTCGGCGTCGAACCGCGGCATGCCCCAGTTTTTGTCTTGTTCGCTCGAGCGCGCCGCCCGGATCATCCAGCGTGTTTCGGCACTTGACGTATCCGGCACCGCATTGAAGCGCAGCAAGAGCGCGGTCACGTTCGTCTCGGCCGCGCCGAGCGTGATACGGCGGCTGGTCTTCAGATCGAGCACCTTGTGCTCGCCAACGACCTCGATCGCCACCGCTCCAAGCGCGGAACAGGTGAGCGCATCCGAGGCTGCGCGCAGTGCCTCTTCCGCATGTGCCACGCGCAGCACCAGAAACCGCGATGGATCGATGTCGAGTTCGAGCAGACCCGTCGCCGCGATCTCGCCGAATTCGAGGGCGGAAAAATCTTGGCCGATCCAGAGGATGGGTTTGCGATCCGCCACGCGTGCGGCGAGGCCCGCCGCAAATCCTGTCGCCGCAGCTTCGTGACCGGGCTGTGCAAACACCTCGTGCAACGCACCGCGGAGAAGCCCGCCTTTTAGGTAGGCATCGGCCGCCTCATGCCCGAGGGAAACGCGGGCGTGCTTTTCTGGAAGATCGAATCCCGCCTTCGTCAGGGAAGCGCGAAGGGCTGCGATCTTTTCCGAACGCATGACCGCTCACACTCATGCAACGCGTGAGGATGCGCGCGTCACGGCCACGGCCCCGGTTTCCACACGCCTGAGACAGGCATCCGAAAGGGGGCAGGAGATGCAGTTGGCGCGATAGGCTGTGCAGGTGTTCTGCCCCAGCCGCTTCAGATACCAATGCAACTCATAGAGATCGGCGGCATCGAAATCCGCCGCCGCTGCCATCACGGCATCGCAGACTTCTTTGGTTTCGGCACGGGCATCGACAAAGCCGAACCGGCGCAGCACCCGCAGCACATCTCCATCCACCACGAAGGCCCGCATGCCGAGCACACTGAAGTTGAGGGTGCAGGCGGCGATCTTGCGCCCCACGCCATCGATTTCCTCCAGCCACCGGAGCGCCTGCTCCACCGGATGATCGATGAGAAAATGCAGATCGAGCGCGCCTGCGCGCACCCGGATCTTGCGCAGGGCGCGCTTCAGCTCCGGCGCCTTCTTTTCGGCATGGGTGACGCCCGCAAGCTGGGCCTCGATTTCCGCCTCCGGCGCATCGGCAAGCGCATCCCAGCTGCGGAAATGGCGCGCCATCCGCCAGAACGCCTTCCACGACACGGCATCCTTGGTCTTGCTGCCGATGAAGCTGCGGACGAACTGGTCGATCGCCTCAAGCCGGTTCTCCGGCCGGACGCGGCCGTAGACGATGCGGAGACGATCCCGAAGAACCCGGATGTCGACAGCAGCACAGGAAAAGAGGTTCGCTTGCATGAAAGCGATGTAGAACAAAAAGAGAACAAAGTCAATAAGACTCTGCTGTGGAAGAATATTGGCGGCCCCTCAGAGCAGGTAGATCAAAGAAATTTTATTGCTCATGTAAATGCCCCCGCTCTCCAGAACGCGATCCCCATCAGGGCGAACCCTCCTAGGAACACGACATGCGATATGAGCCAAGGCTTTCGATATTGCACCCCTTCCTCGTCAAGCATCCCATCCAGCCAAGGCCACCAGGGCACGAACGTCCGGGTTCCTAGATCGGCCTCGTTCGTTCTGCACTCGTACATCATGAACCCAAAGTAGGCTCCAAACCCCACCGCAACAAAACAGACTGCCAAGCCGCTTCCCATAAAGACCCAGCCGAATGTGTCCGGGTCCTGGAGGCTCATTGTCAGAACGACCGAATGGGGTTGCTGCCGTCCCAGGTCAGCGCCGCGCCGTAGAAATTTCCGAACGCGCGTTCCATTCCCTGGCTGGTCTCGATCAACTCGACGAAGCCGGGCAGCGCGCCGTTGGTATCCAGGTAGGCGACCTCGCCGCCGGTGGGCACACCGAGCCGGAACGCGAGCTCCATGCCCTTGGCTTCGTAGCGCGCGAGATCGGTCTTGAAATCCGCCGTCGCCACGCCCCAGTGGTGGAAGCCATAGCCTTTGCTGTCGATCAGCTCCTTGTAGACGGAAGGATGCTCGTCATTGCATTGGATCAGCTCGATGTTCATGTGCCCGGCGAATGACATCGCAAGTGTGATGTCGGCCTTTGAGGGCCGACCGCGATAGACCGGATCGACGCCGGAGAAATGATCCAGCACGAACCAGGGCCCGACATTCAGCCGCTCGACCCATTCGTTGATCGCCGCATGCAGGTCCTTTACGACATAGGCCATCTGCATGATGCCCTTGTCGGGCTGGCCAAAGCTGAGCAGTGTCATGCGATCCTCCATGCGCGCGTGATGGACATTGGGCGCGCCAACAGCTTCAATTCCGCAACCGGGAGCGAAACGACATGCGCGATCTGACGAAATTCTATATCGGCGGGCAATGGGTCGCGCCGCTGGATGCGAAACCGTTCGACGTTGTCGATCCCGCGACCGAAAAAGCCTTTGCGCGCATCTCGCTCGGTTCGGCGAAAGATGTCGATCGCGCCGTCGCCGCCGCGCGCAAGGCGTTCGAGACCTGGTCGCTGTCAACGCGCGCCGAACGGCTCGCGCTGTTCGCCGCGATCCGCGCCGAATTCGAGAAACGCTATGACGATCTCGTCGATGCGATCACGTCGGAGATGGGCGCGCCGCTGTCGCTCTCGCGCGAGGCACAGGTCGCCTGCGGGCTCCAGCATCTCGATGAAGCCGTGCGCGTGCTTTCCGATTTCCCGTTCGAGGAAGACAAGGGACGGATCACGATCCGCCACGAACCCATCGGCGTCTGTGGGCTGATCACGCCGTGGAACTGGCCGATCAACCAGATCACGCTGAAGATTTTCCCGGCGTTGGCGGCCGGCTGCACCATGGTGCTCAAGCCCAGCGAATTGACGCCGGTCAGCGGCGTGATCGTCGCGGAAATTCTCGACGCGGCCGGCGTCCCGGCAGGCGTATTCAATCTCATCAATGGCGACGGGCCGACGGTCGGCCAAGCCATCGCCGCCCATCACGATATCGACATGGTCTCGTTCACCGGCTCGACGCGCGGCGGCGTGGCGGTAACAAAGGCCGCGGCGGATACCGTCAAGCGCGTGACGCTCGAACTCGGCGGCAAATCGGCGAACATCATCCTCGACGATGCCGACCTGGCGGCGGCGGTGGAGCGCGGCGTGCTCAACTGCTTCGGCAATACGGGCCAGTCCTGCAACGCGCCGACGCGCATGCTGGTGCCGCGTGCGAAACACGACGAGGCTATTGCAGTCGCGCGCGCGGCGGCCGAGAGCGTCGTCGTCGGCGATCCGCGCGGTGACGACACAACAATGGGCCCGCTTGCCCATCGGGCACAGTTCGACAAGGTCCGCGGCCTCATCCAGAAGGGTATCGACGAGGGTGCGATGCTAGTCAGCGGAGGTGCGGATTCGCCCATGGCAAGTGGCTACTTCGTGAAGCCCACCGTGTTCGCGAACGTCACGAACAACATGACCATCGCGCGCGAGGAAATCTTCGGGCCCGTGCTCAGCATCCTGCCCTATGACGGCGAGGACGACGCGGTGCGCATCGCCAACGACACGCCGTATGGCCTCGCGGCTTATATCGAGTCCGGCGATATGGGCCATGCGCGCAAAGTTGCGGCACGGCTGCGCGCCGGTAACGTACATATCAACGGCGCCTCCGAAGATCCCGCGGCACCGTTCGGCGGCTACAAGCGCTCCGGCAACGGCCGCGAAGGCGGCGAATTCGGCCTGCGCGAATATCTGGAAGTGAAAGCGGTGCTGACGCCGGAATAATTGCTGTCATCCCGGCCAAGCGATGCGCGAGCATCGCGCAGGGCCGGGATCCAGCGTGCCGTTCGCTCCCTGGTCCCGGGCCTCGCTACGCTCGTCCGGGATGACAAGTTTTGGTTTAATCTCTCCTTCGGAGAACTGTTATGAAACTCAAAGACGAAAACCTGTTCCGCCAGCTCTGTTATGTCGACGGCGAGTGGAAAGCAGCAGACTCCAAGGCGACGATCGATGTCACCAATCCGGCGACGGATGAGGTGCTCGGCACCGTGCCGAAGTTCCTAGGGAGCGAGACTCGCGCGGCCATCGCGGCGGCAAAGCGCGCGCAGCCGGAATGGGCGGCAAAGACGGCGGGCGAGCGCGCGACGATCCTGCGCCGCTGGAACGATCTGATGCTCGCGCACACCGACGACCTCGCGCTGATCATGACCCTGGAGCAGGGAAAGCCGCTCGCAGAATCCAAGGGCGAAGTCGCCTACAGCGCCTCCTTCATCGAATGGTTCGCGGAAGAGGGAAAGCGCATCTATGGCGATGTGATCCCGAGCCACGCCGCCGACAAGCGCATCGTCGTGTTGAAGCAGCCGGTGGGCGTCGTCTGCGCGATCACACCGTGGAATTTTCCGAGCGCGATGATCGGGCGCAAGGCGGGTCCCGCGCTCGCGGCGGGATGCACCTTTGTGTGCAAGCCCGCGACGCAGACGCCCTATTCCGCGCTGGCGCTGGCCGAGCTCGCGCATCGCGCAGGCATTCCTAAAGGCGTGTTCAATGTGCTGACCGGCTCCGCGCGCGAGATCGGGGCTGAGATGACCGCGAACCCCGATGTCGCCAAGTTGACCTTCACCGGCTCGACCGAGATCGGGCGCCAGCTGCTCGCGCAATGCGCGCCGACGATCAAGAAAGTGTCGATGGAGCTCGGCGGCAACGCGCCCTTCATCGTGTTCGACGATGCCGATCTCGACGCCGCGGTCGAAGGCGCCATCGCGTCCAAATACCGCAACACCGGGCAGACCTGCGTGTGCGCGAACCGGCTTTATGTGCAGGCGGGCGTGTACGACGCGTTTGTCGAGAAGCTGAAGGCCGCGGTGGGCAAGCTGAAAGTCGGCAACGGCACCGAGCCCGGCGTGACGCAGGGCCCGCTGATCGACAAGGCCGCCGTCGCCAAGATGGAAGAGCACATAGCCGATGCGGTGGCGAAAGGCGGCAAGGTCGTGATCGGCGGCCATCCGCACAAGCTCGGCCACACCTTCTTCGAGCCCACGATCATCACCGGCGCGACGCAGGACATGCTGATCGCCCGCGAAGAGACGTTCGGCCCGCTCGCGCCCGTGATCGCATTCGACACCGACGCCGACGCGATCCGCATGGCGAACGATACCGAGTTCGGATTGGCGGCCTATTTCTATGCGCAGAACCTGAAGCGTGTGTGGCGCGTAGCGGAAGCGATCGAGGCCGGAATCGTCGGCATCAACACCGGCATCATCTCTACCGCGGTGGCGCCCTTCGGCGGCGTGAAGCAATCGGGCCTCGGCCGCGAAGGCTCCAAATACGGCATCGACGATTATCTGGAGATCAAATATCTCTGTCTCGGCGGGATGTAGCGCGGGCACGCACCTTCCTCTATAGATTCCTGAAATCGTTCGTAGAACATACGAATCTGGGAAGAGGGGCGCGTGGTGGATCAGGCAGTGGGGCAGAGTCCGCCCGTGGCGCGGAACAGCGCGTTCTATCAGTCGCTGCTTGTGGGCCTTTTAAGCCTCAATTTCGGCATCCTGTTCTTCGACCGCAACGCGCTCAACTTTCTGATGCCGTTCGTCCAGCCGGAACTCGGCCTCACCAACACACAGGTGGGACTGACGGCGTCGGCGCTCTCCTTCAGCTGGGCACTCTCCGCCGTGATCGTCGGCACGGCTGCAGACCGCAGCGGAAAGCGCAAAGCGTTTCTCATTGCGGCCACGCTTGCCTTCTCTGTCTGCTCAGTCCTGAGCGGTTTGGCACAATCCTTCCTGATGCTGTTCGCCGCGCGCCTTCTGATGGGCGCCGTCGAGGGCGGCGTGATGCCGGTTTCGCACACGATGATCTCCGTCGCGGTTGCGCCAGAGCGGCGCGGGCTCGCCATGGGGATCGCACAGAATTTCGGCTCCAATTTGTTCGGATCGTTCATTGCGCCGGTGGTGCTCGTCTGGTTCGCGACGCATCTGAACTGGCACAGCGCGTTCTATATCGCAGGCATACCCGGCATCGTGTCGGCGGTACTGCTGTGGTTCTTCATCGACGAGCCGAAGAAGGACGCGGTCCCGGCGAAGGAGCGGCCCAATCTGCTCGAGCATTTCTCCGGCATTCTCGGCAGCCGCAACATGATCCTCTGCGCCCTGATCTCGATCCTCTTGGTGTCTTATCTGGTGGTGTGCTGGGCGTTCATGCCGCTCTTTCTCACCAAGGTCCGCGGCTTCGATCCGACCACGATGAGTTGGCTGATGGGCACGCTTGGCATCTCGGCCACCATCGGGAGCTTTGTGGTGGCGGGCATTTCCGACCGCATCGGCCGCAAGCCGGTGATGATCGCGACCGCGTTCCTCGGCGTCATGCTGCCGCTGGGTGCGATCTACTACACGGGATCGGTGTGGGTGCTGGCGGCGATCTTCTTCTTCGGCTGGGCGCTCACCGGCATTTTCCCGCTGTTCATGGCGACGGTGCCGTCGGAAAGCGTGGGTCACGAACGGCTCGCGACAGCGATTGCGCTCATCGTAGGCCTGGGCGAGGTCCTGGGCGGCGTGTTCTCGCCGACCATCGCCGGTAAGGCAGCCGATATGGCGGGGCTTTCGGCGCCGCTCTGGATCATGCTCGGGCTCTGCATCGGGGCGGGCGTGCTTGCCATGGGATTGCGCGAAACGGCACCCGCGGTGCTCAGGGCCAAAGCTGGCTGATTTCACCGCCGCGCATTAGGCTTCATACGCGAACGGGAGCGGGCGATGACGAACAGGCGCGACAAGGACCTTGGGATGGATCGGCCGATCGTGCGGCGCGATTTCCTGCAAGGCGCGGCGATGGGGACGGCTGCGGCCTTTGCAGGACTTTCGCCTGCCGAAGCTGCCGCGGCGGAGGCCGAGCCCCAGAACGCGTCGGGCTATTACCCCCCCACGCGCACGGGCCTGCGCGGCAGCCATCCGGGCGCATTCGAGGCGGCGCACGAGCTACGCGACGGCGATTTCTGGAACGGGGCTCACACCCTTGAGGACCTGCATGAGAGCTACGATCTCGTGGTCGTGGGCGGCGGGATCAGTGGACTTTCGGCTGCGTATTTCTATCGCGCCAAGAATCCGAACGCGAAAATCCTGATCCTCGAGAACCATGACGATTTCGGCGGTCACGCCAAGCGCAACGAGGCCCACGTCAACGGCCGGATGCTGCTGATCAACGGCGGCACGCTCGATATCGACAGCCCCTATCCTTACAGCGCGGTGGCCGGCGGCCTCCTCAAATCGCTCGGCATCGATCCGGTGGCGCTTTCCAAGGAATGCGACGACCCGTCGGTGTTCGCAGGCCTCAAGATGGGCGTGTTCTTCGACCGCGAGACCTTCGGGACCGACAAATTCGTGCCGCTCGACGCGACCGAGCGTGGCAAGGCGAAACCGGAAGCATGGAAGGCCTTCGTCGCGGCCGCGCCGCTCAGCGAAGGGGTGAAGCAGGGCATCCTGAAGATCCAGACCGGCACGACCGATTACTTCCCGGGTCTGACGAGCGATCAGAAGAAAGACAAGCTCTCGCGTATCTCCTACAAGGATTACTTCCTGAACGTGATCAAGGCCGATCCCGGCGTGATCGCGTTCTATCAACACCACACCGATGGCTGGTGGGGTTGCGGAATCGACGCGATCTCGGCGCTTGATTGCTGGGCCCTGGAATATCCCGGTTTTGCGGGCCTGGGCCTGAAACCCGGCGGCCCGATGCAATCGCGCATGGGCTATACGCCGGCAGGCTATTCGACCACGGGCGGTTCGGACTTCTTCCACTTCCCGGACGGCAACGCCTCCATCGCGCGATCGCTGGTGCGTGCGCTTGTCCCGGGCGCAATCCCGGGAAAAGGCATCCACGACCTCATCACCGCGCAATGCGACTACGCAAGGCTGGACCAGCCCTCGAACGCCATCCGCATCCGGCTGAACAGCCTCGTCGTGCGCGCGCGCAACACCAAAGACGGTGTCGAGATCGCGTACACAAAATCCTCCGGCGGCGGAAAGGTGATGCGCGTTCGGGCCGGCCGCTGCGTGATGGCGGGCTGGAACATGATGATCCCGTATCTTGTGCCCGAATTGCCCGAGGGACAGAAGAAGGCGCTGCACGCTCTCGTCAAGGCGCCGCTGGTCTATACCAACGTCGCGATCAAGAACTGGACGGCGTTCAAGAAGCTGGGCGCGAAGCATGTGCTGTGCCCGGGATCCTATTTCTGCGATTTCGATTTTCCGCCCACGATCAACATCGGTGCCTACAAAAGCCCGAGCGCGCCGGATCAACCGATCCTGCTGCGCATGCTGCGCACACCTGCTAGCCCGGGTCTCTCCGAGGACGACCAGAACCGCGCCGGACGCGCAGAGCTGCTGGCAACGCCGTTCGAGACCTTCGAGCACAACATCCGCGACCAGCTCGGCCGTGCACTGGCGGGCGGCGGGTTCGATCCGGCGCGCGACATCGAGGCGATCATCGTCAACCGCTGGCCGCACGGCTATGCGCCTGAGTACAACTCACTCTGGGACAAAGGCTTCGACGCCGACCACGGACCGAACATCGCCGCGCGCAAGCGCTTCGGCAACATCACGATCGCCAACTCCGATTCCGGCTACGCCGCCTATACCAGCAGCGCCATCGATCAGGCGCACCGCGCGGTGCACGAACTGACCGGCTGACCGCTCAGTACCGGTAGGTCGCCGTGAGCCCGATCGTGCGGGGCCTGAGTGTCGAGGCTTCGAAGAGCAGCGTCCTGGAATCCTGATGGTTGAAATCGAGCCTGGGATTCGCGTTCAACAGGTTCTCTGCGAATAGGGCGAAGTTGATATCGCGAATCTTCGTTCCCATGCGCAGTGCGACCTGATGTGTGGGCGGATCGGGAACGAGATATTTGTCGAACAACGTCGTGGCCGGATCGCGCTCCGGTGTCAGGGCCGACAGCTGGCTCGCATATTCGTATTCCACGCGGATGAACGAATCGAAGCCCCACAGCTTGTCGCTGTACTGCGCACCCAGCGAGAAGGTCCAGGGCGAGCCGGGGAGCCTGTCGCCGTTCTTGGCAAGCACGAGGCCCGCGGACTCGCTCGTCTGGGTATAATGCGCGTCGGTGTAGCCGAGGCTGAAATCGAAATCGAGTTGGTCGGTCGCCAGCCATTCGCCCTGCAGATCGAAACCTTTGCTCACGGCAGCACCCTGATTGACGGTATAGCGGAACGCGCAGGACGGCAGCGTGATCGACTGCTGGATATTGTTCCATTCGAGGTAATAGACGCTGCCCGAGGCCTCGAGACGTCCGCCGAAGAATTTGTTCTTGCTGCCGAGCTCGTAGCTGAGGACGGTGTCGGAATCGTACGATGTCGGCTCGACCTTGATCTCGGTGCAGGCATCGACCGGGAACAGCGGATTGGCGCCGCCGATGCGATAACCTTTTGCGATCGTCGCATAGACGAGATCGTCGTCATTGATCTGGTAGTTGATGCTGCCCATCGGCGTGAACGGCGTCTCATCCTTCTTGCCACCCGGCACGGACAGATAACCGAAGTTCTGCGCGCCGTCGGAGAAGTTCGTGAAGTCGAAATGGGTGGCCGCGATACGCGCGCCGAGCTGCAGCTTGAGCTGGTCAGTGATCGCATAGGTCCCGTTCGCGAACGCCGCGATCTGGCGCGAATGCGCCTGGGTGTGGTTGATGTAGTCGTCGCCGTTCGGAAGCAGTCCCTCGCCCCAGATATTCTCGATCGTGTCGCCCCAGAGATATTGCGACAACGCGGGCAATTGCGGATCGTTGATTTCCTCGACGCTGAGCTGATCCTGCGAGGTGTAGAACACGCCCACGATCCAGGTGAGCGGTGAGTTCTCATCCGTCGATTGCAGACGCACTTCTTCCGTGACGTTCTGCTGATTGTTGGTGACGTTGTTCGTTGCCTTGTAGTGTCCAAACCCCGGAAGGCTGATGCCGGTCGGCGTTAGCAGCGATTGCGGATCACTGACGCACAGACCGCCCGGACAATCTGTTACGAAATCCGGTTCCTTTCCGTAGTGCTCCGACTGCTGGAAATACGAAAGGTCGTAGAGCGTGGCCGAATAATCCTGCACCAGCTCGTGGCGGTCGAAATAGGACGTGTTGGAGATCAGTTCGCCAAAGCCGAGATCGTAATCGATCTTCAGCGCCGGGAGCACAAAGTGATCGCGGTCGCCCATGTTCTCCGGCGTGCCCGTCCTGTAATCGCCGCGGTTCGGATTGGAGATGCCGACCCAGTAGTCGTCGATATTGTTCTGATGGCGGTTCTGATAGAACACGCTCGGCGTGATGGTGAGCGACGCCATCGGCTGCCACATCAGCGCACCGCGCACGACATAGGTGTCGACATAGTTGGTGTTGCTCTGCAGCACCGTGTTCGGATCCATGTAATCGACCTTGTCGATCCATCCGCCGTCTTTGCGTCCCCAGGCGCTGATCCGAAAGCCCAGCTTGCCGTCGACGATCGGACCGCCAATAGCCGCGCCGCCTTCGTAGCTCGGCGCGCCGTCTTGCGTTCCGGAAATTTCGGCTTTCGCATAGACGCCGAAGTCCGTGAGGCTCGGCGCCGGGGTGATGTAGCGGATCGTACCGCCTTCCGAACCCGCACCGAACAACGTGCCCTGCGGTCCGCGCAGAACTTCAACGCGATCCAGATCGAACACGGACGGGAGCGTGTTGTCGGACCCGAAGCCGAGCGCGCGCAATTGGATCGGTGTGTCGTCGATATAGATACCGGTGGTCGCGTCGCCGGCATCGGAATTGACGCCGCGGATCGACACGCTCTTGGTCGCCTCATCGAAGCTTACGCCCGGTGTGAAGCCCACCAGATCGGCGACCGATTTGGCGTTCAACTGATCGATGCGCTCCTTGGTGAAAGCGCTGATGCTGACCGGCACCTTGTTGAGCAGTTCGGAACGCCGCGTCGCGGTCACCACAACCTGTTCGATGCCGCTAGGCTGTGCGGCAGGCTGATCTGCGGTCTGCGCGGAAACAATCGCAGATGGCAACGTCAACATCAGAATGGCGGAGGCGCAAACCGTGCCCCTCAAAATGCAATTGCGCACCATCGGAAATCTCCCCGTCAATTGAGGGAATCTACTCGCCGGGAATCGGCGAGAAAAGCCTGATTGTCGCAATCTATGGCGCCTTTAGCGCCGCTCTGCCCGTGGCGTTACCCAATAGCCACGCATTGCGCGACCCGTTCGGCCTGTTGTGGTGGCAATTTGCCGTTTTCAGACGCAAGGTGTGGCTATTAACATTCTTCCCAATGAACCTCGGGGGTAGCTCGTGAAACGCCAGATCGCCTTAGCCGTCGCTTGCCTTGTTTTTGCCGGTGGCGCGGGTCCCGACAATGCATCGCTCGAACAGCGCTTCGATGCCGGTGTTCGTCCGAATGAGATGTCGGACTGGATGAAGCTCATGGCGGCGGAGCCCAATCATGTCGGCAGCCCGCACGACAAGGCGAATGCAGAATGGGAGGCGGCGCAGTTCAGATCGTTCGGCTGGGATGCGCGGATCGAGACTTTCCAGGTGCTCTATCCGACGCCGGTGGCCGAAAAGATCGACCTCTTGGGTCCCAAGCCCTACCACGTCAAACTGCAGGAGCCGCCGATCCCGGGCGACACCAGCGCGCGCTCGAAACAGCCGCTTCTGCCCGCTTATCTCGCCTATCAGGGCGATGGCGACGTCACGGCACCACTCGTCTATGTCAATTATGGGATGCGCGACGACTACAAAGCGCTCGAGCGTCTCGGTGTCAGCGTGAAAGGCAAGATCGTCATCGCGCGCTATGGCGCGGGCTGGCGTGGATTGAAGCCGCGTCTCGCGGCCGAGCACGGCGCCGTGGGCTGCATCATCTATTCCGATCCGTCGGATGATGGTTACGCGGTCGAATCGACCTATCCGAAGGGGCCTGCGCGTCCACCGCAGGGTTTCCAGCGCGGATCGGTGACGGACATGACGATCTATCCCGGCGATCCGCTGACGCCGGGTGTCGGCGCCACAGCGGATGCCAAGCGCCTTGCCGTGAAAGATTCGCCTGTCATCCTGAAAATCCCAGCGCTGCCGATCGCCTATGCCGATGCCCAGGTCCTGTTGTCGTCGCTTGGTGGCCAGCCGGTGCCGGAAGGCTGGCGCGGCCGTCTGCCGATCACCTATCGGGTCGGCCCGAGTGCTGCGAACGTGCATCTTGTCGTCAAATCCGACTGGAGCCTGAAGCCGGCCTACGACGTCATCGCAACGCTCAAAGGTTCGACCTATCCCGATCAGTGGGTTGTGCGCGGCAATCATCACGACGGCTGGGTCTATGGCGCGGAAGATCCGCTCTCCGGACAGGTGGCACTTCTGGAAGAAGCCCGCGTACTTGGCGAACTCGCGCGCAGCGGCTGGAAGCCCAAGCGCACCATCGTCTATGCCAGTTGGGACGGCGAGGAGCCAGGCCTTCTGGGTTCGACCGAATGGGCGGAAGAACATGCTGCAGAGCTGAAGCAGAAAGCCGTTCTCTACATCAACACCGATGGCAACAATCGCGGCTTCCTGAATGTTGAAGGCAGTCACGATCTCGAACATTTCGTCAATCAGGTTGCGGCCGACGTCAACGATCCGGAGTCGCATGCGAGCGTGGCCGACCGTGCGCGCGCAAAAATCCGCATCGACGCCGCCAACCCGCCGTCACATGACCCAGAAGTGGTGGCGCGCTTGAAGGGTGAGGCGAAGCTAGCAGCCGATCCTTCGAAGGATTTTCCCATCGGTGCGCTCGGATCAGGCTCGGACTATTCCGCCTTCATCGAGCATCTGGGCGTTCCGGCAGTGGATGTGGCGTTCGGCAGTGAGGGTGTGAGCGGCGGCGTCTATCACTCGCGCTACGACACGTGGGAGCACTTCAGCCGCTTCGGCGACCCAGGCTTTGTCTATGAAGGCGTGCTGGCGAAGACGGTCGGGCGCATGGTGATCCGCGCGGCGGATTCCGATCTGCCGATCCAACGCACCGGCAATTTCGCCGATACGGTCGCGACCTATGTGACCGAAATCAAAAAGCTTGCCACCGACAAGCGTGAAGCCGCCGAGCTCCAGGCGAAGAACCTCAGCGATCGCGTGTTCGAGCTGAGCGCCGATCCGACAAAGTCGAGCGCGCCACCGACAGCGCTGAAGCCGGTGCCGCAGATCGATTTCGCGCCGCTCGATGCGGCGGTCACGCGGCTTAAAGCGAGCGCCACAGCCTATGACGAGGCACTTGCGAAGAACGGTGCGGCGCTCTCCCCAGCCGCGCTGGCACAGCTGCAATCGCTGATGCTGACGATCGATCAGACGCTGGCGCCGGACAATGTCGGACTGCCGGAACGGCCCTGGTTCCAGAACCTGATCTATGCACCGGGGCGCTTCACGGGCTATGGCGCCAAGACGCTGCCCGGCGTGCGCGAGGCCATCGAGGACGAGCGTTTCGCCGATGCGGACAAATACTCGAAGCTGACCGCCGACGCGCTCAACGCCTATAGTGACCGCCTCGATCAGGCGACGAAGGTGCTGGCCGCCAAGTAGGCCGCTTCTTTCAGCGCGGCTTCCAGTCGCGGCGTCAGGATCGCGTCCACGAGCATGTGGACGCGATCTATCTCGCCGTTGTTGGCGACGCTGTGGGGATCGCGAAGCCTGAGATACCAGGCACTGCCTGCCTCCATCACGACTCGCGTCCCGTTCAGCAGGAAGACAACCTCGGGATTGGTCACGACCGGAATATGGACGCGCAGCACGCCGTCGTCCTCAGTGTTCTCGTGGTCGGTATGCTCTTTCAGCTTCGAGCCCGGCGTGAGCCTGAGCAGCCGCACGCCGCGAACCTCGGTATCGAACGACGCGATAATTTCGCGAAAGTAAGGACAAGCACCCAGCACCGGGGCGTCGGCAAAATTCTTCTGGCCCGGCGTGGTGACGATCATCATCACCGGATGCTGCGCGTCTGCGGGGCCGCGCAGCGGCAGCACATTCCAGTCACCCTCATAGCGATCGGTAAGGAAGTGATCGATCCACTCTGTCGCCGCGAGGTTGACCAGGTCTCGCGCGAGCAGCGCAGGGTCGAACGTGAAGGGCAATCTCACCCGGTCCGGCAACCCCATCCGGTCACGCATGATTCAGAACGAATCCTTCCGCCGCCGCGTCTCGCCGAGCACGTCCACGTCGCTCGCATTCTCCATGCCGAGCGTCTTGCGAAGTTCCGGCGAGTCGGGGCGCATGAACGGATTGGTCTTCTTTTCAAGCCCGACGGTCGAGGGGATCGTCGGCGCCCTTTTCGCGCGCGCCGCGTCGACTTCCTTCATGCGTGCAACCAGAGCGTCGTTATTGGGCTCCAGTGTCAGCGCGAAGCGGCCGTTGCTCTGTGTGTATTCGTGGCCGCAATAGACCCGCGTCGCATCCGGCAGCATCATGAGCTTCGACAGGCTCGACCACATCATCGCAGGCGTGCCCTCGAACAGTCGCCCGCAGCCCATCGCAAACAGCGTGTCGCCGGTAAAAGCCGCGTCGTCGACGATGAAAGCGATATGCGAACTCGTATGCGCCGGAATCTCCATCACCCGCACCGGCCACGCCCCGAAGGTCCAGCCCGTGCTTTCATCGACCCCGGTATCCAGACCTGCGAAGCGGTCGCGATCCTTTCCCGGTCCCACGATCTCCACGCCGAACTTCTCCTTAAGCGGGATGTTGCCGCCGGTATGATCGAAATGGTGGTGGGTGTTCAGGATATGGGTGAGCTTCCAGCCCTTGCGCTCGAGTGCGGCTTCGACCGGCGGGGCTTCGGACGGATCGACCACGGCGCACAGCCCGGAATCCGCGTCGTAGACCAGATAGGCGTAATTATCGCTGAGGCACGGAACCAGTTCTATGGCGAGCGGTGTCACGGTCGTCTCCTTCTTGGGCGCCGACCCTAGCAGCGCAGGCTGCGCCGTTGAACTGGCCGCGTGTTGGGTTTACCTCCTGTTCCATGCAGCTCGACGCGCGCGAACTCCTCGCGTTCTACGACTCGCCGATGGGTCAGGTGGCGCGGCGGATGATTTTGCGCCGTCTAAGGCTGCTTTGGCCGTCCACGGAACATTGCCGCGTTCTCGGCTATGGCTTTGCGACACCGTACTTGAGGCTTCTTCAGGGTGAATCGGAGCGCGTCATCGCCGTCATGCCGGCCCAGCAGGGTGCGGTCGGATGGCCGCCCGAAGCTCCGCTTGTCGCCTTAGGCGAGGAAGACGCCTTGCCCTTCCCTGATGCGATGTTTGACCGGATTGTCGTCGTGCACGGCCTCGAGGGTGCGGACGCGGTGCGCCCGGTCATGCGCCAGCTCTGGCGGGTTCTGGCGCCGGAGGGACGCATCCTCATCGTGGCGCCCAACCGTGCGAGCCTGTGGGCCCAGCTCGAGCGCTCACCATTCGCGAATGGACGGCCGTACCGCCGCGGCGAACTCGACCGGCTCCTGCGCGCGTCGATGTTCGAACCGCTGCGATGGGATCGCGCGCTCTACGGACCGCCGCTCCAGAGCCGGCGGCTGATCGGCAGCGGCACGGGATGGGAACGGCTGGGCCGCAGACTATGGCCAGGGCTGGGCGGTGTGCATCTCGTGGAAGCGTCGAAGTCGCTCTATGCGCCGGTCGCGATCAAGGCCAAGAAGATTCCAGAACCCATCCTCGCGCGTGCGTGATGTATTCGCGTCGCGCATAACACGCATGCATCTTGGAATCGTCCTACGCACTACCGCGAAAATCATGGCTTCGCGCGCGACACTTACAAACATGAAACGAACATAACGCAGCGCTGATCGTTGAAGCCCTTTTCGTGCCGCTTTGTGTTCCTACCTCCAGCAAGCCGGTGCGAAGACCGGCGATCGAACCCCGGAGGAGTACATGCGTTTCACGAAATCGACGGCAATCGCGCTGATGCTTTGCGTTACCGGCACGGCCACAGCCTCATTCGCCAGCGAACCACAGGAGAACATGGCGTCGTGCTTCGCTTCGGCGAAACAGGTTTCGGCCGCAATCGGGGCGGCGTCGTCGTCGGACGTCAGCGCCGCGCGATCCGAAAAGCAGCTCGGCATGCAGTTCTGCAACGCCGGCTTTTACCATCAGGGCGTCGTGCACTACGCCAAGGCGATGGAATTGCTCGGACAGAAACTAGCGTTGGCGCAGTAGGAAAATCGCCCCCTCGGCGAAGATGTTGGGTCCCCACGCGTCCGGACGCATCGGGCGCGTGTGACCCTTTCCATCGAGCGCGAGCGCGCTCTCGATCACGCCGTTCGTTTCCTGCACAAGACTGACGAAATCGGCGATCGTGCAGAGATGAATGTTCGGTGTATCGTGCCACGAATAGCCGAGCGCCTTTGTCTGCGGCATGCGGCCGTTGACCAGAAGGCTTAGACGCACGCGCCAGTGCCCGAAATTGGGCAGCGACACGATGGTGCGCTTTCCGATGCGCAGAAGATGCTCCAGCACGCGGCTCGGATCGTAGGTCGCCTGAATGGTCTGGCTCAGGATGACGATGTCGAACACCTGCGACGGGTATTCGTGCAGATCGGTATCGGCATCGCCCTGGATGACGGCGAGCCCCCGCGCGACGCAGGCATTCACATTCTGCTGCGAGAGTTCGAGCCCGCGTCCGTCGACACCCTTGGTCGATTGAAGATGCTCGAGCAAGAGGCCATCGCCGCAGCCGACATCGAGCACACGCGCACCTTGCGGCACCATCTCGGCGATGGCGGCGAGATCGGGCCGCAAGCTCATGCGATTCCCCGGCTCTGCGCCACGGAGTTCAGGAAGCCGCGCGCGGTCGCGAACAGCTCGGGCTCATCGAGCAGGAAGGAGTCGTGTCCTTTGTCGGTCACGATCTCGACGAAGCTGACCGTCGCGCCGGCAGCGTTGAGCGCGTGCGCGATGCGCTTGTTCTCGGCTGTCGGAAACAGCCAGTCGCTGGTGAAGGACGCAATGCAAAATTTCGTCCTGGTGCCGCGAAAGGCTTCGGCCAGCACACCGCCGTAATCGGCCGCGAGATCGAAATAGTCCATCGCGCGCGTGATGTAGAGGTAGGAATTGGCATCGAAACGGTCGACGAAGCTCGATCCCTGATGGTGAAGATAGGACTCGACCTGGAAATCCGGCGCGAACTGGAACGAGATTTCGGCGCGGTTCTGGAGCGAACGGCCGAACTTTCGCTGCAACGCGGCTTCCGAGAGATAAGTGATGTGTGCGGCCATGCGCGCCACAGCCAAACCCTTTGACGGCTGAGTGCCTGCGGCTTGATAGGCGCCGCCATGCCAGTCGGGATCGGCCATGATCGCCTGACGGCCGACTTCGTGGAACGCGATATTCTGTGCGGAATGCCGGGCCCCGGTCGCCATCGGCATCGCGCTGACCACGCGGTCCGGATAGGACGCCGCCCATTGCAGCACCTGCATTCCACCCATCGAGCCGCCGGTGACGCAGAGCACCTGCTCGATGCCGAGCGCATCCAGCAACGCCGCCTGTGCACGCACCATGTCGTGGATGGTGACGAGCGGGAAACTCAGGCCATAAGGTTTCCCGGTTGCCGGATCGATATCCGAGGGTCCGCTCGTGCCCATGCAGCCACCAAGCACATTGGCGCAGATGACAAAGAAACGGTCGGTGTCGATGGGCTTTCCCGGACCGACCATCGACGGCCACCAGCCGGGTCTTCCCGTCATCGGATTGTTGCCGATCACGAACTGATCGCCGGTGAGCGCGTGACAGACGAGCACGGCGTTCGAGCGCGCTGCGTTGAGCGTCCCGTAGGTCATATAGGCCACGGTCCAGGGCGCGAGACCGCGTCCGGCATCGAGCGACAGCGTGGCATCGAACGTCATGGCCTTGCCGACGTCGACACCGGGCGCCGTTGCCGGACGCAAAAATTTGGGGCTCGCACTTTCCGCCATGGGCCTTCTTTGGGGCGCAGGTCACAGGCTGTCAACGAAATGCGCGTCCCACTTTGCTTTTGGGATAGGCCGCCCTTATCAATACCGCCCCCGCGGAACAGCCTCCGCGGGCCTGAAGAAAGCCGTCATGAGTCTGACACCCAAGCCCGGAGTTCTGGACATCACGCCCTATGTTGGCGGGCGGGCGGAGGCTGCCGGCGTGGCAAGTCCGATCAAGCTGTCCTCGAACGAGACGCCGCTGGGTCCGAGCGCTGCGGCCATCGCCGCGTTTCACGACATGGCGGGACGGCTGGAATTCTATCCCGAAAGCAGTGCGCGCCTTCTGCGCGATGCCATCGCAGAAACCTATGGGCTCGATCCCGCGCGCATCGTCTGCGGCAACGGCTCCGACGAGCTTCTCACCCTGCTGGCCCAGGCTTATCTGAGGCCGGGCGACGAGGTGATGTTCAGCGCGCACGCGTTTGTGGTCTATCGCATCGCCACGCTTGCCAACAGCGCTGTGCCGGTGGTCGTGCCGGAGAAGGACCTGCGCGTCGATGTCGACGCCATGCTGGCCGCCGTCACAGCGAAGACGCGTCTCATCTATCTCGCCAATCCGAACAATCCCACCGGCAGCTATCTCCCCCACGATGAGGTGCGCAGGCTGCACGCGGGCCTGAGGCCTGACATTCTTCTGGTCCTCGATGCCGCCTATGCCGAATATGTTCGCCGCAACGACTACGAAGCGGGCATCGAGCTTGTGGCGAATTATTCGAACGTCGTGATGACGCGGACCTTCTCCAAGGTGCATGGCCTTGCAGGGTTGCGTGTAGGCTGGGCCTATTGCCCGGCCCATATTGTCGACGTTCTGAACCGCATCCGCGGGCCGTTCAATGTCTCGACGCCGTCGCAACACGCGGCCGCCGCGGCGCTCAAGGACCGCGCCCATATGGAGACCTCCGTCGCGCATAACGAGAAATGGCGTGACTGGCTGATCGAGAATATCCGCGCGTTGGGCCTGCGTGCCGACGACAGCGTCGGCAATTTCGTGCTGATCCACTTCGCCGACGCCGGGACAGCCACGAAAGCCGATGCCTTTCTGTGCGCGCGGGGTCTGATCCTGCGCGGCGTTGCGAACTACAATCTGCCGCAGTGCCTTCGCCTCACGGTCGGCACCGAGGATGCCAACCGGAAGGTGGTTGCCGCGCTGGCTGAATTTCAGGCACGCAACAAATGACTGGGCAGTCCGTTTTCGAGAAAGTTGCGTTGATCGGCATCGGCCTGATCGGCTCGTCGATGGCCCACGCCATGCGGCGCGGAAACGTCGCGAACCATATCGCGGGCTATTCGCATCGCGCCGAAACGCTGGAGCGCGCACGTTCCATCGGCTTCGCCGATTCCCTGCATGACGACGCGGCCGATTGCGCGCGTGACGCCGATCTGGTCGTGCTGGCGACGCCGGTCGGCGCTTTCGGCGAACTGGCGAAAGAGATGGCGCCGCAATTCAAGGCCGGCGCAATCGTCAGCGATGTGGGCTCGGTGAAGACGGCGGTGGTGCGCGATGTGGGCCCGCATATTCCGGCGGGCGTGCATTTCATCCCGGCACATCCCATCGCGGGCACGGAACAGTCCGGACCCGATGCGGGTTTTGCCGAGCTGTTCGACGGACGCTGGTGCATTCTCACGCCGCCCGAAAACACCGACCCTGCGGCGGTCGAAAAGCTGCGGACCTTCTGGACGCGCCTCGGAAGCCAGGTCGAGGTGATGGACGCGAAACATCACGATCTGGTGCTGGCGATCACCAGCCATGTGCCGCATCTCATCGCGTACAACATCGTCGGCACGGCGGATGATCTCGCGACCGTCACGGAGAGCGAAGTGATCAAGTTCTCTGCCGGCGGCTTCCGCGACTTCACGCGCATCGCCGCCTCCGATCCCACAATGTGGCGCGACGTGTTCCTCAACAACAGGGAAGCGGTGCTCGAAGTGCTCGGCCGCTTCAGCGAAGATTTGAGCGCATTGCAACGGGCCATCCGCTGGGGCGATGGCGACGCGCTGTTCAATCTCTTTACCCGCACCCGCGCCATCCGCCGCAGCATCATCGATGCAGGTCAGGACTCCGCGGCGCCAAATTTCGGGCGCAACAAAAAGCCTCAATAGAGCGGCTCGGCCATCCCGACCGGATCGTCGCCCAGATAGACGACGCTGTCCTGAATCCCGAACACCGCGCCCATGCGGCCGCCGGCATCGCTGCCGGCCTTGGCCGCACGGTCGCGCAAGCCTGCCGCGACACCGTCGGGCGCCATCTGCGGATGGCGCGCGAGCCATTGCGAAACACCGGTGAGCTTGAAGTCGATGATCCCTTCAGGTCTGCGGCCGTCATCGAGCGACATAGCACCCTTGCCCACCATGTCGACACCATCGGCCCAGCGAAATTCGATCGGGTCCAGCTGCAGCCTTCCCGGCATGTTGCGCCAGGCCTCCACGGCGCTGCGCCAATCCGTCTTGCCGGCGCGCAGCTCGTCGAAGGCAGACGGCTGCGAAACGCTCCCCTGCAACGCTATCTGCTTGAGTTGATCGCCGAACGCACCGCGCAGGCGCGGCGAGAGGTGGACCTCGTCTCCATCTGCGAAGACGTCGAGGCTCTTTCCGTCGGCAGCGCGGCGGGCATGAATCTGGATGCGCGCCGCAGTCAGCGCCGGCGATCCGAACCCCACCAGATCGAGATCGAAACGTGTGAGCCCTCCGGCATTGCGGATGGCACTGGCGTGAAGGCTTCCGGCCTCAAAGGGGAGAACATGTGGCCGTCCTTCGCTATCTTTCCAGCTGAAGCCTTGCTTGCCCGCGGCTTCGAATATCGTCTTGTCGGCGCCATAGGTGAGTGCGTGGAGCGCGAAATTCTCAGCGTGCCACACGAATGGCCCGTGACCGGTTTCGACCGAGACCCGGAAATCGGTGAACACGACGTCGAGATTGAACGGAAAGCCGCTGATCGTGCGCGTCGCATAGCGCACGGTGACACCGGGCATCGCTTCATGCGTCTGCAAAACGTCGAGACGGCGGCCCAGCGCGCCCGCGACCTGCCACCAATAGACACCAAACGCCACGCCAATTAGCAGCAGCAGCGCAAATGGCGCATAGAGGAAGAACCGGCTGGAATAATTCATGCGGAAGAGCGCTTCGCGAAGTTTCACGATTTCTTCCGTCATGTCCGCCCTCGAGGCGGCCACCCAACTTTATTTGTTTCGATGGATGGCCGGGTCAAGCCCGGCCGTGACGACTTAGGAGACATGCTACCCGCATTTCGAATAGCCACAGGAGACGCAGGAGTCGCACCCCTCGAGCCGCACGAAGCTTGGGCTGCCGCAGCGCGGGCAATAGCGCGCCGGAGCGCCCTCGGCGGCCACGGCGACGGCGCGGCGCTTTTCCTTGGGCAAGGTCGCATCGCGCGGAGACATGAATCCGATCGCGACCAGATGGGTTTCGATCACCTCGCCGATGGCGGCCAGGAGCGAAGGCACATAGCGCCCGCCCATCCATTGGCCGCCGCGCGGATCGAACACCGCTTTCATCTCGTCGACCACGAACGACACATCACCGCCGCGGCGGAACACCGCCGAGATCATACGCGTGAGCGCGAGCGTCCAGGCATAAGCCTCCATGTTCTTGGAGTTGATGAAGACCTCGAACGGGCGGCGGCGGCCGTCTTTCTCGATGTCGTTGATGGTGATGTAGAAGGCGTGATCGGAATCCAGCCATTTGATCTTGTAGGTCTGGCCGAGGAGAACCTCTGGCCGGTCGAGCGGGCGGGTCATGTAGACCACGCCGCCATCGCGCGCGTGCGACTGTTGTTGCGGCAGCGCCAGCGGAAGCATCGGCTCGTCCGCCTCGATGGGCGCAGGCGGTGCGATCTCTTCCAGCACTGCACCGGTCACGGTATTCGGGCGATAGGTCGTGCAGCCCTTGCAGCCCATCTCATAGGCCGAGAGATACACGTCCTTGAATGCATCGAATGAGATCTCCGCCGGGACATTGATCGTCTTGGAGATCGAACTGTCGACATATTTCTGCGCCGCAGCCTGCACACGCAGATGGTCTTCCGGCGAAAGCGTCTGCGCATTGACGAAATAGTCCGGCAGCGCCGCATCGCCGAAACGCGCGCGAAACGCGCGATAGGCATAGTCCTCGACATTCTCCTCAGTGCGCTTGCCGTCCGGCTGCAGCACACGGCGCTTATAAGCGTAGGCGAACACCGGCTCGATCCCGCTCGACACATTGCCCGCGAACAGCGAGATCGTGCCGGTCGGCGCAATCGAGGTGACCAGCGCGTTGCGGATTCCGTGTGCCGCGATCGCATCGCGAATCTCTTGGGGCAACGCCTGGATATGCGGCCGCGCGAGATACTCGGCCGCATCGTAGAGCGGAAAGGCGCCCTTTTCCTTCGCCAGTTCCGCCGATGCCGCGTACGCTGCATGGCTGACGGTCGAAAGCCAGGTCTCGATCAGCGCGATACTTTCGGGCGAGCCGTAACGCGACCGGCAAAAGATCAAGGCATCGGCAAGGCCCGTGACCCCGAGACCGATCCGGCGCTTGGCTTGTGCCTCCGCGCGTTGTGCATCCAGCGGGAAGCGGGACACATCGATCGCGTTGTCGAGCATCCGGATCGCGCTTTTGGTGAGCTTGGCGAGCTCATCGAGATCGAGATGCGCGCCCTCCGAGAACGGCTCCTTCACAAGCTTCGCAAGATTGATCGAACCCAAGAGACACGCGCCATACGGAGGAAGCGGCTGCTCACCGCAAGGATTGGTTGCGCGGATGGTTTCGCAGTAAGCGAGATTGTTCAGTTCGTTAATGCGGTCGATGAAGATCACGCCGGGTTCGGCGTATTCGTAGGTCGCGCGCATGATGCGATCCCAGAGATCGCGCGCGCGGATGGTCTTGGTGACGCGGCCGTCGAATTTCAGATCCCACAGCGCGTCGCTCTTCACCGCCGCCATGAAGGCGTCGCTCACCAGAACCGAAAGATTGAAATTGGTGAGGCGTCCTTCGCGCTGCTTGGCGGCAATGAATTCTTCGATGTCAGGATGATCGCAGGCGAGCGTCGCCATCATCGCGCCGCGGCGCGCGCCCGCACTCATGATCGTGCGGCACATCGCGTCCCACACCTCCATGAACGAGACGGGCCCCGATGCATCCGCGCCGACGCCCTTCACCGGCGCGCCCTTGGGACGCAAGGTCGAGAAGTCGTAGCCGATGCCGCCGCCCTGCTGCAGCGTCAGCGCGGCTTCGCGAAGGCCGGAGAAAATCCCGTCCATCGAATCGGCGATCGTGCCCATGACGAAGCAGTTGAAGAGCGTGACGCTGCGGTCGGTGCCGGCGCCAGCGATGATGCGGCCTGCGGGCAGGAAGCGATGACCGGCAAGGGCCTGCGCAAAATCGAGCGCGTGTGCCCGGCGATCCTCAGGCTTCTCCGCCTGCGCCAGGGCCAGCGCAACACGGGCCCAGGTCGACTCCACATCGGCGTCCACAGGCGTTCCGTCCGGCGCTTTCAGCCGGTATTTCATGTCCCAGATTTGTTGGGAAATATCGCTCATCGGGCCCTTTTTCCGCCCAAGCCGAGCGGGTGAGAGAGGTATAGCAGACAGCGGTTAAAGTCAGGGAATGTCCCTGTATGTTCCTGACCTGGCCGCCATCTGACGCTTCCATATCTAGTGCCGAAAAGGCGATGTACCCAACATCTTGATTTCTGTTTTCACAAAATCGCGCATTTTCTCCCTACCCCCTCCCCCTCTCCATCCAAAGTTCCGGGCTTGTGCAGCGGCAAAAGTCCTCCTTCGCGCGGGAAGGTGTTCCGTGCGGTTAAGCACCCTGCACTATAGAACATAGAGAGAACAAATCAAACCGACTGGCTTTAATGATTGCGGCCGTCCAGCAGGGTACGGCCTTCCGCCACGAGCTGCGCGGTTACCTGTTCGATGCGCGCTTCGAGCACCTTCATGAATTCGCGGGGTCTGAGGCCCGGCGGAATGGGCTCGAGAAACTCGAGAACGACATTGCCCGGCTTTTTCACAAAGCCCGCCGGACCCGTCCAGAACAGGCCGGAATTGAGCGCCACCGGGACGCAAGCAACACCGAGTTGGCCGTAGAGGCCCGCCACGCCGCCCTTGTAGTCCGGCGGCGCGTCCGGCTGCTTGCGCGTTCCTTCAGGGAAAATCAGCACCGAACGCCCCTGCGCGATCACGGCCCTCGCCTCGACGGCCATCTTCCGCAACGCCGACGCTTTTCCTTCGCGATCGATGGCGATCGATCCCGCCTTCAGGATGTACCAGCCGTAGAGCGGCACAAAGAGCAGGCTGCGCTTCAGGACCACCGCTGGATCGTCGAGCACCATGTAGAGCGCCATCGTGTCCCACATGCTCATATGCTTGGACGCGACGAGAACGCCGTTCTTCGGCGGCGTCCCGCGCACTTCGAAGCGCAGGCCTGCAAAGACCCTCAGCCCCCAGATATTGAGCGCGCTCCAGCGCCGCGACATCCACACCGTCACTTTTCGGGGTAACAGCAGCGCAGGCAAAAAGCCGATCGCCAGAACCGAGGAGACGAGCGCGAACCAGAGAAAGAAGATCGTCGAGCGGAGAACGGTCACGGCAACCGGATCAGTTTGCGTGGTGAGCTTTGCCTTTGTTGCTGCCGTGGTCAAACAGGGTCATGACGAAACTGGCCAGATATTTCAGATATTCGAAATGCAGCATCTCCAACTTGTGGGGATGGGTCCACCAGGTGGAAAAGCGCTCGATCTCGACCGGATACGCGATCAGTTTCACGCCTGGCATCAGGCTTGTGAACACGCGAAGGCTGCGCGGCATGTGATAGGCGGCCGTCACCACGATCAGGCTGCGGAAATGGTGCTCAGCGGTCCAATCCGCCGTCTCTTCCGCATTGCCGTTGGTATCTTCGGCGTCATAGCCGATATCGGCGCAGCAATCGAAACGCCGTCCCCCACTCGATAATTTTTTCAGCTCTACGTGCGTGGCCGCCTTGTTTGCGCCGCTGATCAGAAGACGCCTGGCCGCGCCCTGCTCCAGAAGCGCCACCGCCTTGTCCAGACGCTCGTCGCCGCCAGTCAACGCGACGATGCCATCGGCCTTCACCGGGCCGGTGGGCGGCACCGGAAGCGTTGCCATGAACAGGACAAAGCCGCCGATGTAGAGAACCAAAATCACCGCGATGACATGAAGCAGCTTCAAACGGAATCTCCGGGCCGTCAGGTGTACGCACGCATGACGGCGATGTTGGGGCGGGATGTCCGCTGCGGCGTCACTTTAATAGATTTCCCGCAACACCGATAGAACCGACAGCCGCGCAGTCGCGAGCGCGATCAGACCGGACACAACGGGAACCGCGAGCAGCCACGGCATTTCCGAAAGCCTGAGCGCGATCGGCGGCAGAAAGGGAACCGCCTCGATGCCCGCGAATTCCAGTCCGCCCGCGGCAAGGAAGACAAGTGCGGCCAATGCTGCACCAATGGCTGCGGCTCCCAGCGTGGAAACGAGATAATGCCGCTCGAACGCGCGCGCGATGAAGCTCGCCTGCGCACCCATCTGGTGCAGGAGCGCCACCATCTCGTGATGCGCTTCGAGACCTGCGCGCGTCGCGAACGATACTGCCGCTGCGGTCGCAATCGCGATCAGGAGCAATATTCCGTAGGCGGACCATGTGATCGCTTCCGCCAGACCCTTCAGCCGCGAGATCCAGCGCGCATGATCGTCGAGGATGGAATCGGGCGCGGCCTGTTTCAGTTGCCGGCTCAACTTCGCAAGATCGACTTCGGCTCCGGGTGTGATCTTTGCGTCGATGAGACGTGGCAACGGCAGATCCGCGACCAGTGAATCCGCGCCAAGCCAGGGCTGCACCAGCGACAACGTCTGTTCCTGTGTCAGTGCTGCTGCATGCGCGATGCCGGGCGTCGCGCGCAGCACGGACAGAACCGCATCGGTTTCCTGATCGAGCCCCGGTCCAGGCGCATTTTTCGCGGGCGGAAGAATCTGGACTGTCAGCCGATCGGACAGGCCGGACTGCCAGCCCTGTGCCGTGCGCTGCGCAATCAGCGAGGCACCGAGCGCAAGCGCTGCCAGGAACGCCATCACCGCGATCACAACATCGAGGGGTGCTGCGCCCTTCTCGCGTGGCAGAATACTGTTTGGGCCGCCTTTAGGACTCATGGACGCTGCGAACCGAGTTCCACGAGCCGCCCATCCACCAACCGCATCTCACGCGCACGCGTGGCCTCGATCAGCGCGCGGTCGTGGGTTGCGATCAACACCGTCGTGCCCAGCCGGTTCAACTCGCCGAACAGCCGGATCAGCCGCGCACCGATCTCGGAATCGACGTTGCCGGTGGGCTCGTCTGCAATCAACAGATTGGGCCGCGCCACCACCGCGCGCGCGATGGCGATACGCTGCTGCTCGCCGCCGGAAAGGGTTGCGGGTTTGGCGCGCATGCGGTCTCCCAAGCCGACCCAGGACAGCAGTTCTTCGACGTCCTTCACATAATCGCCCTCGCGCCTACCGGCGAGCCGGAGCGGCAACGCGACGTTGTCGAACGCCGAGAGATGGTCGAGCAGGCGGAAATCCTGAAAGACAACGCCGATGCGGCGGCGCAAGCCCGGAAATTCGGAACGTTTGGTGATGCTCAGATCGTGACCGAATAAGGTCACCAGTCCCCGCGAGGGCGGTTCCGTCATGTTGATGAGCTTGAGGAGCGTCGTCTTTCCGGCACCCGAAAGACCGGTCAGAAACGTGAACGAGCCCGCTTCGAGCGAGAAGGTCACATCGCGCAGGACCTCGGGCCCCGCGGCGTAACGCATCCCGACATTTTCGAAGCGCACCATGCACCGAACATAACGGTGCATCGTTCAAGTTTCGAGCCTTGCCTGATGTCGCGGCTTACGCCATTTTTCATCCGCAATTCGCGTAGTCCCGGACGTGATCCTCACCTGTCCGCAGTGCTCGACCCGCTACCAGACCGACGCGGCGAAGTTTCAGCCGGCGGGACGCAATGTGCGCTGCGCAAAATGCGGTCATGTCTGGCACCAGGACGCGCCGGCGCCGGACCCCGATATAGATTCGGAGGCCCTTGCCGACGAGACCCCTCCGGAGCCGGGTGCTGCGATTCCGATCGCGACCCAGGAGGCGGAGGCGCCATTGTCGCGACCGCAAACATTCACGCCCAGCCCCGTCATGATGCGCGACCGCGCCCAGACGTCCTTCGCCGAACCGTCGAAGCTGCCGATGCGGCTTGCGATCGGTTTGGGATGGCTCGGGTTGATCGCGATCATTCTGCTGATTGGTTGGTCGGCGCTGCGCTTTCGCCAGCAGATCGTTGCGGTGTGGCCGCAATCGGCGTCGCTCTATTCAGCCGTCGGGCTGAAGGCGAATGCCAGCGGCCTCAATATCCAGGACGTCGCCTATCACCGCGGCTTCGAAAACGGACAGTCGGTGCTGTCGGTGACGGGTGTCCTGAGCAACACCAGCGCGCGCGAATTGCCGGTTCCGCAGCTTCGCGTCGGCCTGATCGACGACGATCGCCACGAACTCTATCACTGGACCTTCGCGCCCGGCGTGATGACGCTGCAGGCTGGCCAGTCGACGAAATTCCTGACGCGGCTGTCGAACCCACCGTCGGGGGCCAGTCATTTCGAACTGCGGTTCGCCAAGGCCGGCGAGTGACCGCCGCGCCTTCGATCCTGTTCTCCGAAATCGAGATTGCGCGGCGCGTGGATGACATCGCGCGCGAGATCGCGCCATTGAAGCCCGAGATCGCGGTTTCGATCCTCGTGGGCGGCTTCGTCTTCGCGGCCGATCTGATCCGCGCTCTGGCCGCACAAGACACCCATCTGGAAGCCGAATTCCTCTGGCTGCGCAGCTACGGCAATGCGCGGACAGGCTCTGTCGGCGTTTCGCTGCTGGCGGGACCGAGCGAGAACGTGCGCGGCAAGAACATCCTTCTGATCGATGGCGTCCTCGATGTGGGACGCACGATCGCGAAGGCGCAGGAGCTTCTGCTTGCGGCGGGTGCGGCTTCGATCGTGACGGCTGTCGCCATCGACAAGAGCCGCCCGGGCGCAATGGTGTCTGCAGATTTCGCCTGCTTCACCGGTGTGCGCGACTTCATCATCGGCTATGGCATGGACGATGCCGGCAAGCATCGCGGCCTGCCCTATATCGCCAAGGCCATCTGATCAGAACTGTTTGAGCAGCCGGTCGATGTAATCGAGTTCTTCCTGCGGGCGCCCTCGCTCGGCAGCGCGCTTGCGCAGTTCTTTCAGGATTTCGCGCGCGCGCTGCAGGTCGGACATCGTGGGCACTTTCACGTTGCCGTTGGCGCCGTTCCCGTTCGGACCAAGATTGCGGCCCAGCGGATCGGTATTACCTTCCTGGCCTGGCTTGCCTGATTCCATCAACTTCTTGGCGAGATCGGACGCCGCACTGCGCATGGCGTCGAGCGCATTCTTCTGCTCGCTGCTCGCACCGGGAAGATTCTGGGTACTGAGGTTGCCCTCTGCCTTGCCCATCGACTTGCCGGCGTCACCGAGCGACTTTGGCTGATCGAGCTTCTGATCGCCGAGCCCCTTCATCACCTTGTCGAGCTGGTCGTGCAGTTGCTTCTGGCCCTGCGCGAGGCCCTTTGGGCCACCATCCTGCGGCGTTCCCTTGCCCATTTCCTGCCGCATGGTCTTGTCGATCAGGCCGCGCTGCTTGCCCATCAGGTCGCCCAGCCCCTGGATCGCGTCGCTGAGCGCCTTGTCCTGTGGCGAATTGCTGCCGGAGCCGCCGCCAGCACCGCCGTTGGTCATGTGCAGGTTCTCGAGCAGGCTCTGCAGCAGCGCGAGCATTTGCGCGGCCTGCCCGCGCGCACCGCTCTGCGCCATCTGTTCGATTGCCTTCAGCAGGGTTTCGAGATCCTGCTGGCTCATCACCTTCGCACCGGGCGGCGGCTTGGCGTCGTTGGAAGGGGGGTTCTGTGCAAGCGCCTGGAGATAGCGCTGCAAGGCTTCGCGATAGCGCTGCAGCAGCGAGTCGATGACCTCCTGCGGCGCGCCCTGCGCCAGCGCCTGGCTCAACATCTGCTGAATGCGCCGGAGCTGTTCGGCGGCGCTCATCAGCCCGCCGCGTTCGAGCCCGGTTGCGATCTGCCAGAGGATATCGCCGGCGCGGGTGTAGTCCTCGTCATGGGTGGCGTTTCTGAGCGTCCAGAACACCGACCGGAGCGCGGTGTAGACGCCAAGATCGCGCTGATAGAACCGGTCGGGCGCAATGGTCAGCGCCTCTACCGCACGCGCCACGCCTTCGCGCAGACGCACGTCGCCGGTCCCCAGAATCTGACGTTGCTCGATGAGCGCGCGCGCCAGCGGGTTGGTGAACACGCGCGCGGGCAACGTGAAGCGCACGGCTTTGCTGAAGCCGGTTTGTCCCGCACCATCGATGGCTTCCAGCACGATATCGACGTTCAGTCCGGCATAGGGATGGCCGGTCAGATCGCTGTAACTCGTATGCGAAAGCGTCTTCGCCGAGGCCTCATCGAGCGGCAGATCGACGACCAGCGGCTTTCCATAGCGGCCATGTGGCTTGATGATCGCGCGTGCCGCCACCACGCCGTAATCGTCGCCGGCCGTGAAGGCGAGCTTCAGCGCGTCGTGATCGGTGCGCGCAGGCGCTAGAGCGAACGCGATGACAGGCTTGTCGTCGGGCAGCGCCCGCAGCCGCCAGTCACCGA
>Ga0207694_10000154_pt1 | contig 70833 bp, 109 predicted proteins | sample KBSC34metaG_FD_184353 | JGI IMG/M metagenome (GOLD analysis project Ga0207694, IMG submission 184353) | Corn rhizosphere microbial communities from Kellogg Biological Station, Michigan, USA - KBS C3-4 metaG (SPAdes) (version 2) | ecosystem: Host-associated > Plants > Roots > Rhizosphere > Soil... | reverse complement strand
CGTAACCGCAGGCTTGTATGATATACACGATTTTGCCAATATTACTTCTGTATCGGGCGGCACATTAGTTTTAACAGTTACCTATACTGATGAAAATAGCGCAAGCCAAACAGGTACTTTTTACATGCAGGGGGCAACATCATCATCTTTAAGCGTAGCCGGGGCTTACCCGTTTCCGCCGATGACCATATATGCTAAAGCAGCATCTGTGATAACTGTTGTAGCTACAATAACCGGAACGATAACTTATGATGACTACGTAACTATAACGACACTATGAACATAATTGAATCAATGGCTCCAAAACTGTTTGTGGAAACGTCCGACTTGGGGACAATATCTATGAATACTTCTTTACAGGTGTCGGCTATTAACGATAAATCGGGCAACGGAATTAACTTAGTTCAGGCCAATTCATCACATCAGCCCATAATGGTTTTGAGCGATACGAACGGCTTACCCGCACTAAGGTGTCAAACAAGTAAATACATTCAGGCTGCATCATTCTCGCTACCCATTAATTATACGATATACTTATACCTTAAACAAACCACCTTTCAGGGTACAGGAAGTATTCTAGTTCAGTTAGGAAGTGACTACCTTCATGGCTCTATTACTCAAGGGACATCAACAGACGGCGGTACTGGCTGCTTAAGCCTCATAGGGGGCAGCAACGGACAACCACGTACAAAGTTTTCCTACAAATCCGATTGGCACCTGTACCGCTATGCTAACAACGGTGGTAACGTTATAATGAGCATTGATGACGGCCCGATTTTCGGGGATATACCCAACGGGTCATATAATGTAGGCACAAACACACTCACCAATTTTATTGTAGGTGACAATACGGGGGAAGCTACCGATTTCTCCATACAGGCGGCGGTAGTTTTCGGTCATTCTGTTTCTAAAGACGAACACAAAAATGTTTGGTCGTACTTTAAACCAAAATACAAACCCGCTTTGGTAAAAACATACTTCGCTTGGGGCGATAGTATTACGCAGGGTTTCGGCATTTCTAATATTCAGAACACCTACGTTTGGTTGGTCGGAAATGGGTTGGGTGCTGATTATTTTAACGCAGGAATACCCTCAACAAATATAGGATACACGGCTACAGCCCCAAGCAACGACCTTAATTCCCTTGCAGACACGCTTGATTTAGGAATTGGCACAAGCGGCTACATTACTTTTTGTTATGCCACCAACGAAACCATAGACGCTAATTGGGGAGCATACTACCAATCTATCATACAAAGATTTTTGGACAGGGGATATGATAAAAACAAAATAGCTATTTTAACACAACTGGCATCCGCAGCCCCGGCAGTAGCTGCATCCGTGCCTTATATTCAAGCCATAGCAAGTAATTTAGGCATAAGACTTGCTGATTGTTATACACAGTGGCTTGGCACACCTAACTTAATTGGCAGCAACGGGCACCCGAACGAAGCGGGACACGCAGCTATGGCAACAACAACTTTAGCGGCACTGGCATGAAAATAGATTACACAAAAATCAGAAAAAACGGCAAACTTCTAATTGATGAGGCTGAACCTATAAAGGGAAAGGTAGTTAAAATGGTTTATAAAGACGGTAAATATCATGTGAGAGAAACCATTATTGATATATCAACCCAACAAACAAATTAAAAATGAAAAAGCTACTTTTAGTTTTGCTGCTACTTCCGTTTTTAGCCGAAGCACAAACACCGCCCATTGACTTAACCCGGTATGCCAGTCCTGCATCAAGCTATTCAAACCCATCGTGGCTGACCGCTTTAGCATGGAGCAAACTAACCTCTACGCCCACTACTGTATCAGGATATGGAATTACGGACGGCGTGGCAATAAACACGGTTTGTAATTTCTTAACCAAAACGGGTAACTACACTATTTTATCCGCTGACTTTGCTGCCTCACATCTTCCTATCCTTCACCTGTGGGCTGACTGCACGGGCGGCGCTGTAACAGTAACGCTACCGTCTGCGGCTTCTTTATCAGGTTACACTATACACGTGGGAAAAACAGACAACAGCGCAAACCTGCTGACCATATCGGGATGCTCCTACGATAATCTTATAGGTATACAAAACACGGTAAAAACATTCGTTTCAAATGGTACTAACTGGCAACAAAACTAACATGGAAGCTACAGAAAAAGAAAAGAAACTCATTAATCAGGTTTTACAGCTAAAACTATCCTTGATTGTCATTTTGGGAATTGTGGTGTGTTTTATTTTCGCCAAAGTAACCTCACCTGAATATCGGCCAATAGTGGTAAACACGCGAAGCATAGCTACCGGAACGGCTTATCAGCCAAGCACGTCAAGGTATACAATGGTGTCTGTTTCGGTGCAGGTAGCCTGCGCTTTAAGCTTAACTGGCGGTGCAGCCGGGAACGTATCCCTGCAAACAAGCCCGGACAATATCACTTATACTACCGTACAACAACTAACTAACGCTAATAGCGGTTCCCTCACCATTGGTCTGAATATAACCAATACCAATGGCGCGGTTTTAAGCGCCGTATTACCGCCTAATTATTATTATAAACTGGTGTCCGCTGCTACAACAGGTAGCCCGACATTCAGTGTTTTAACATCATCTCAAGAAGTTCAACTTTAAACTTATAATACAATGCAAAACGAGGTACAAGAACAATTTGACGCGCTAGTAGCGCAGTATGGCGCGGTAGCAGTCATAGAAGCGTATAATAACCATACGGTGCATCCAAATGGCGGAGGCTGCACCAATACAAGCTGCCCCACCGGGTATATTTGTGTGAGTGGCGTTTGTAAGCTAGACGGTGGTGGCGGATGATAAGAACCTGCCTCACTTTACTGGCTATTTGCCTGTACACTTTTTGCGTCAATTTATATATTTATGAGTTGACGCACTCTTATTGGCTGTACGACACCAAAAGGGCGTTTTATAATGCCTTTAGTTTTTTAATGCTAATATATTACATGGCCGACAGGTATAATGGCTTTAATGGGTGGTTTCACCGTAAATTCAACGAGGTTATTATACTTGTAATCGCGGTAAACAACCTGCTTTGGTTCATGAACTGGATTGGCGTATTGGGAGATGCAGAACACCCGCAGGCAATTAAATTATTCTTTGCGTTTAATGGCTCTGTTTTTGTTACCACTACAATGTTCTTGGTAGCGGGAATACGGCATAAGACTTTTAAAATGTACTGAAAAATTGGGTGTTAATACCCTATTGCCGAAACGAATTTTTTTATTAGATTAGACAGTTTAACAATGACTACTAAAATAATGACACCACCAACAAACGACACGTGGTCGCCAATTTTAAAATTTATAGAAGATGTGACACCTTGGGCAATGTGCTTTGGCCTTTTGTGGAAGGGAATCGATAAGGTTTTTAAGTATTTTTCAGAGGCTAGGGACGCGGAATTACGCAAGATAGTTCACGATGAAATGAACCCGACCATAACTGAATTGGGCGATAAAATTGCCGATTTAAGCAAAGCCATTTGGGGGTTGCAAAATAAGAAATAATGGACTTAGAACACTATGGCCCAATCGGTGTTGTTGGTATGATAGGCATCGCCGCAATAACGTGGCTTGTTAAGTTCATAAAAGACATGATTAAAGACCATAAATCTGAACGCGAAGACCTAGAACGACTGCACCGAATTGAACGGGACGATTTCAGAAAGACCATAGAGAAGCAATTCGACGAATCAAACAAGCAAACCAACAACGCTACACAAGCCTTAACAGAACTAACAACCTTACTCAAAAATAAAAAATGAGACCGCCAATGATTGAAATGCTTATTTCCCAAGTACTGTTTTGGGGCAACACAATTTTCTTTGGCAGCATAGCACGGTTATTTTACTTATCTGTAGACGGCAAAATAAGGATACTGGCTATAAACCTGTTTTCAGCCCTTACATGGCTCTTTGGCGTCGCGGGGATATATTACCTGCTTTGGGACATTAAAGTGATTGAGAACGACTATAGCATCTATATAAGGCTTATTTGTAACGCCCCTTTAATATTAGTAGCCGTACAATGGTATAGGCATGTTAAATATGGGAAATAAAGCCCGGTAGCTAAATGGACACTTACCGGGCTTTTGAGATATAATGAAAGCTATTTTAAGAACCAATTTCCAAAAGAAAGGTTTTTAAAAAGCCGCCAAAAAGGTTATAATTATCAGAACTATTTGATGCAATAGCTGGTCAAAACCAAAAATATACCAATGGAACTTATTAGCAGGGCTTTGTAGTGACGGGAACCATCCGTTCATTCTACCTTTCCAAACGTCAATTAAAAAATGGCTGATTAATTGAAATCCCATCAATTTCATCCACAGCACCGGGTTTACAACGGATAATGGTATTAAAACAAAACCAACTAAAATTGCATGAATAATAGCATGTGTGAATATCGGAATAAGCGGTTTCCCCAATCGCTTCGCATCAAGCATCCATTTTGTTGACAAATTAGTATAATCAGCTAACCAATGTGTGAGTTGAAATAGGATTAGAATTATTAGGGCTTGTTTACTCATATCATTTCAATTAAAAACTTTTTTAAATCTTCAAGTAGTTTAATAGATCGGTATTTGGCTAAAATTCTATTCCGCCTTTGTGTAACGTAGTTGTTTTTCATTTGGATTGAGTTCTTGCTTTCCACTTAATAAAGTCAATTTCCGATGGTTTACGAGCGACTAACCATTTTTGTGGAATACTATCACCGTACTTAGCTATGGCAATTCTACGTAAATCGGCATTGTAAGCATCAACACGCTGTTTCCTCGCCTCCGATTGCTTCCTGCTTTCCGGGTCGCCATATCCGGCTGTATGTTCTGCGTTCCAGTGGATGATAACGCCATCACTTTCAGTTTTTTCATAAACAGTATCAGGATGTCTGTAGCAATCTAAAAAGTACCGTTGCGCTTCGCTGTCAGGAATTGTAATGTTACCTATTTTGGTCTGCCCAAAGCAAAAGGTAGAGGTTAAGATAAGAAGTAATGTGGTGAGAGTTTTCATGGTTTTTAGTTATTTGCTGATAGGTGGTTGTTTGATTTCGCGGTAGGCGACTATGTGCTTATCTACTTGCCATCCGTGATCTTCACCAAAATCAATATAAATAGCTTTGAATATATTATTATCACTATCAATAACCTCGTACTCTCCGGTCGATGGCAAGAGTGGCATTTCGCAATAAATCCATCCGTCTTTATCTACCTGCCGCTGCCTTAATTGCCATTGAGAGCCAAATTTAGCATCAAACGAGTGTATTGAAGCGGTTATATAGTCGAATATTTGAGCATGAGTTGTGATGTCCTTTTTCATTTCAGCAAGAATATCATTAGCCAATTTGTCGGCAAATTCGTTCTTAGCCTTTTGTATTTCCTCTACCGTTTCTAGTGGTGTGGCTAATCGCTTTGCATCGGCTAGTATCTTAGCATCATATTCCGAATTGGAGTAGAAATCAAGGCTGCCACATGACGGACACGCCCCTTCATCGAACTCTCTGCCACACTCATTACAAGTGAATGTTTTATCTTCTTTCATTTCTGCTGATGGGTTAAACGTTTTCTTATATCAACCATATTAGGATTTATTGAGGCGATTAGTTCTTCTTTACGCGACCGTGTGAATGTACTCATGGATTTATATTTTTCAAATGCGACATCTTCACCATCAATTTCCTCGAAATAAACCAACTTATTCAGCATTTGAGAAGCATCAAAAAACAGCGTTGGCATTTGCTCGTAAAATTCAATAGTCTTAACAAGATCGGCGCAAAGTCCCATATGTAAATTATGGTGATCTTTGTCTGTTATGATGTAAATAAATTTTTTCATTTCTCTTTCTTTAAAAACTCCAAAAACTCTACAACGGCTTGGTAGGTAGCTTCAAGTTTGGTGGAACACCCATTTAAAGCCTTTATGCTGTTCGATTTCGCCCCTGCAACATTTAGATATACCAGTTTGATAAAATCCCGTTTCTCTTGCCGCTTCCGATTGCGACCCAAACTGCATAATAATTTTACCTTGCATATCCATTTGAATAACACCCCTGCTTCGATTATGCAAGGCGCCTGATTTACCAGCATTGATGATGTATGGTTTATATAATCCGGTTCTAAAAGCGTGTTGTTGTTGCTCTGAACGGGTAGCCCATTCTAAATTATCAACATGGTTATTCAGTTTATTACCGTCTATATGGTTTACAGTTTCCTTATTTTGGGGATTAGGGATAAAAGCATAAGCTACTAATCTATGTATGTGAGCATTTTTTTGCTTATCGCCATCCGATAAAACTATAGACTTATATCCGTTTCTGATTCCCGGCTTTAGTATTCGACCTGTTTTTGTTTTGACGCCATTCCATCCATTAACAGGTTTATCTAAACTCCTAACGTTGCCGAAATCAGATACCTCATAAAATTCACATCCTTCAACTTTTTTCCAATTTTCTTTTTTTAATTTCATCTATAACTTGTTGATATGCTTTATCAATATCAGTACAAATATAATCAATTTTCAATTTTATACAAACGGGCATTAACCATGACCATGATGTGTGATATTGCAGGTTTGAAATTGAATGAATTTCATTATATGTGCGTTTATTATGAAATGTTTCATCCAGAAACGGATATTTAGGATCAGGACAAACTTTATATGATTCGGCATAGGTGCCATCTATCGCCATGGTTGAGCCACCGTCTTTTTCTGCACACATAAATAGTGCAATGAGCAGGTTGCTTTCGTCGTATTTCGTTTCTATTGTTGTCATCGGGGTGGGGGAGTTAAGAGTCTTTTTCTGTATCGCTATTAGCTGCGGCTAATATCCATAGAACAATAGCTGCCAAGAAAATAATCGTAGAGCCTATGGCATAAGATTTCCTATGGTCGGTTTCCCATAATGAGATGTTAAACTTCGCTTCATACAAGGCAAATCCCATGTAAATAATTGAATTTATCAATATAGCTAATCCTATCAATAAAACAAATCCCTGTATAAAGTCTTTATTGGTCATTTTTTGCTCTTTCATCTTTTCTGCTGTGTTTTACCCGTTAAGGGTGGTGTTAAAGTGGCAATTGGTTAAGAAAGTCACGTAAGCGGATTAAATCGCTATCGCTACAATACCATATACGAGGCTCATCTTCATTTCCTATTACGATAAATTTGACGTTGTTTTCAAAAATATCAAAGCTAACATTATCGCCGTTTATAACTATCTCCGTTTCCCCACCCAGTAATGTAGTTGATGTTGAGGGGGTGATGAGGGTATTGATTCTGTTTTCGCACTCAATACGCATAAGTTTCATACTTGTCCAATATGATGACCCGGAACCTTTTCGCTCGTGTCTATCCATTTCGGCTTGATACAATGCACCTGCGCGGATATAATCTTCAAGTTGGTTTTTGGGTTTCCACCAATTATCACTCCACGGCCAATGCTTAGGTACTTTTGTATTGGCGTAGTCGTTATAGTCGGCAAAATCAAAATAACAATCGGCAGCGCGTTCCAATTGTCCACGATTGTGGCTATCATCATGCTTTGCAGTCCAGCCCTCTTTTTCGATTTGGCGCTGGCGTTCGGCTTGTATAATTTCTTTTCCGGTCATATCGTCTTTGGTGGTTACTATTAGTGTTTTCATTTGATTGGTTTATTTAAATTATAACTGGTTTCAATAACTTCATTTAGTGGACGGTATCTTAATTCATTTAGATCGCTATCATCGTATTGAGAAGGTGCACAAGCCGTCATATGATTAAACCAATGCAGAACATGGATAGAAGTAATTCGATTGCAAAATGGGCATCTTCTGTGCCTAAAACGTGGCCCTGTAAAGTTATCATCATGCGAACGGACTAGCTCACCGTTTGGCTGTACCCAAAATGTCTTACCGTCTTCTTTTATGTATGTATGCGCTTTGTCCATCGGGATATATTGAGTTGTTATTTGGTTGAAAGATAGAGGTTAATTTAAATTTTGGTTAATAGCGTGATTGAAATAGATGCACAGTTTTTTGGCGAACCATTCGAGTTCTTCCGATTTTTCAGGCGTCAAATCATTAAAGGTGTATCGAACCATTTCGTACTCACCATCGTTATAAAACTCTTTGTCGGCCTTTAAAATGTCAATACCTAACGAGGTACCTTCTTTAAATAAATAAGTTAGCTGATCGTCAAAGGGAATTGAGCATTCTAATATCGGATGCTCAACTTTAGTAGGATTGATGGTTACTATAAATCGGTTCATTGTCTACTTATTTAGGGCTATATCAATAATTTCAAGTGCCTTTGGTTTTGCAGGCCGTGACTTATAATCAAGGGATTGGCCTACGCCGGGCATATTGTTATTGTACCAGTCAGCATCAGCGCAAGCGGCTTCGTATTCCGACCTCATTGGTTCGCTTATTTCCTCCAGTGCCTTTTTATACCTATCCCGTTCTTCCTCAAGCGCAATAATCTTATCAGTATCCAACTTTTGCCATTTTTCGTATTCGATAATTTTGGCTTCAAGCCCGGCTGTTTGGAGGGAGGCGAAAGACAAAATACAGTAGCTGTTTTCCAATCCTCTAAACCCACTAAGGACATTTGTTACTTTTACGGTTATTGACCTACCTGAATACTCATCACCGCCATAAAAGTCATGATCTGTAATAGTGTATTCTTTTAAAATAAGTGTGTCGCCTACCTGAAAATCACGGTCGTTAAACCTAAGTTCAAAAGTCTTTTCACCGCTTAAAAGCTGGTTAAAATAGGGCTGGACTGTTTTTAGTTCGTGTGCCTTCGTTCCATTCATGGTTAATCGATTTTATTGTGAAATATTCCGTTTGCCACACTGTCAGCACACCATTCATCGGTAGCACCATTAGCTATATTTTTAACTATTACGCCAAATGTTCCGCCTAATCTGCTTGGTGAGTACACGACATTTTCATCAACAAATTCAACTACCTCGTATTGGCCGGGGCACATTCCATTCCATTTGAATTTATCGCCAATTGTTATTTTCTGCTTTCCGCCTGAAAATGCTGCTATACGCTGTTCCGCTGTCTTGGCTCCCGCCTGCTCTTTACTCATCTTTTTATGGGGGGTTAAGATTTAACGATTTGATCAAAAAATTCAGGCAGCTTAATATGGAAATAAACCACTTTCATTGTTTCGTATTTTACCTGTACTGTTTTAGTTGTTACCTTTATAATGGTTCCCGAACCAAGTCTGGGCACCTCTGTATCTTTAACACTGGTACCGATTTGATAATGCTCTTTTAACGTTTCTTTACTCATGGTGTTATTACTTTATTGGTTATGGGGGATGTGCCGTTTATGGTATAAGTGGATACCTTTCAATAAGTTCTTTAGCAAGATCAGGTAAATGATGCTTAATAGCTTCTGCATAGGCGTGTACACCAATACGGCAGGCTTTAATATGTTCCATATCGGAACCGCCAGTATCGAGACGCATAACGAAGTATTCCGAGTCTTTATCGACATCTTTTACCTCTGTTAAAAATTCAGAAGTGGTGTTTTTTCGCTTGCCGTATCGAGTGCTACTCAGGTTTAAGCCAAAATTCGGATTGGGTATTACCTTGATATTTTTTACTACATACCTTTGATGTAGTCCATTTGGGTTTTTAAGTTGACTTTCCATATCTCTTTACTTTAAATAATCGTTCTTATTCAATGCCATAAAATCATCTTCGTATAGAAAGTATTTACCTCCTGCATTATTTCTTTTACCAAGACAAACAGTGCCAACATTGTATATCCCTAATGTATCTTGAGCGATTTTAACGCTACTAAAAACTTGAATTTTATTTCCGGCTAAATCGATTTGCACTACTTTTTTGCTATTATGATGCAATTCTCCCCGCAGGCTACAATAATTCCTATCGTATTTGCCGATATTGTCTTTATAGCTTATGTTATCGTATCTCCATTGATAGCCACCTGCGCTTTGTTTTCTTCTTATAGACGAGGAAATGCCACTTTTTATATTAGCGAATGACATAGCATCGTCTATTGACTTAAATGTGGTTAAATAATCTCCATCCAAGTTGTAACAATGCACTTTTTTGGTTTTCATTAGACCAGTTATAACCGCATGTCTTATGTTTTCAGCGCAAGTACACCATTCTAAATTTTCTACGCGGTTATTTAGTTTATTACCATCGATATGGTTAATCTGTGGCTTATTTTCAGGATTTGGAATAAAGGCAGTAGCTACCAGTCTATGAATAGTAACTCTACGATGTTTTCTGACCGTTGGGTATCCATTCGTGTTTAATTCTCTCGCAAGTTCCCTATATCCAAATTTTCGGTAATGCCCAGAAGGCATTAATACTGAAAACGGATTTGCAAACACTCGCCCAAATGATGTTACTGAAAACGCATCATCGATCATCTTAACGATTTCACCATCGTAAGGTATTATACTTGATGTCATTTTTGAGCGGTTCATTTAAAATCTAATTTATTTAATCCAATTTTCTTGCCTATAAGGTCATCCAAATCTGCGTGGAGTGAGTATAGTTTTTGAAAGGCTGCGAGTTGGTTGAACGGCGGCATGTGATGGCTGATTTTAAATTCCTTCCAGCGAAAATCAAATGTCGAAATATCATAACACAAGTCCAATGTCACCCAATTTTCATTGTCGATGTCAACCGAAAACTTGTCGTTAAATTCAGCGCATCCCGCCTTAAACACCTCAACCCACTCTTCTTTTGTCAACTGGCTCAAAGGAATGACTAGGGGTTTGAAACCAATACCATTAACAAATGATTTTGCGTGACGCGGGTAATTACCTATATACGCTTTCCAGTAATTTTTATAAAGCCGAATTTCTTTTATAGGTGCAATCTTTAAACCCTTTTTTGGCTTGGCTGCAAAATCGAACGGGTGACCATCTGTGGCAAATTGCTTTTGTTCAGCTGCAAGTTCTTTGCCATTGATAATACCCTCGTACTGGCACATGATACCATACGGCAAATAGCAGGCAAGGTCTTTGAGTTCGAGTTTTTGGGCCATGGTTATTGTTTATTAAGTGCTTCAATAAGGGCGCCCGACAAACGCACCGCTTCTTCACAAATTTCAGACGGTGGCATTGGTGTGTTTACATAGGACATCATTCCCTGCATAGCCATAACCGCAAAATATTCTCGTTTGGTGAGGCCATAATGTGTATGATAATGATTCCCGCCCGTATCAGTTTCCTCAAATGGGTGCATCAGATCATTTCCTTCTGTTTTCATTTTCTTTATGGTATTTAGACTAACTTAATTTACTTTGTGAACAGATATGTATTGTCAGGCCAGTTACAATTATCATATTCTTTTTGAGTAACAGACCGCACTTGAATTACGTTCAGTCTATCGCTTTTAGCTTCACCGGAATTTTGTCCTCTCACCCATTCTCTCACAAGCCTGTCAGCATTTTCACCATTTTCAAGATAAAATTTGAAACTACAATAATGGCTTATGATGGCTTTGTAATATCTCATATCTTCTTACAACTTAATAGTTAATTCTTGGTGGGTGATAGCGATTAATAATAGTAAATGAGCCAAGTTCCCTCACCAAGTGGGCTGAAAACGATGCTAACTATTTCTGCATTTGTGCTTTCAGATTGATTAGCCCACAGAACTACGGAATTGTAGTTTTGGCTTGCTGTATTGTGTACTTTTAACTTTTTCATCTTCTTCCTTTTTTTGGGGCGTTTTAACACGCTATAGGGTTATATATTGTAGTTTTTAGTGCTTTCATTCCAAGCGTGAACACTTTCCTTTACCATTAAGTCAATAGCGCCATTATCAGCATCAGCGGCCTTTGGTTTTTTACATTCCTCATGAACAAATGTTCTCATATTAGAACTAACCACTTCTTTGCCGCATACAAGGCATTTTCTCGAATATTTCATAATCTTTTCTATTTTAAAATCCCGCCGATCTCAACATCGGCCTTACTCTTTCAATAGCCTTTACTTAGGGTGGTTAGATTTAATCAATTTTAGTCCAACTTTTTAGCTTGCCGTTTGATGTGGATTTAACCAATCCAGTACGCGCCATTTGCTTTAATTGCGTGGCAAGGTTTTTAGATGGTATGCCTGTCAATTCGGCTATCTTCCCCGTACTAGTGGGTTCTGTTGACATAAGGTTTTCCCAAATCGCCCATTGCTGTCCCCTGAATATTAAAGGGAATAATTCGTAACGACCCTGCCTGTAATAACGACCCATAGATTTACGCACATCGTCATAATTAAAGTTACGTCCTTCGTGGTAAAAGTCAAGCGTTTCGTCTAATGTTATTATTTTCATACTTCTTAATTAACAAATCAAATATCGTGAATAGTTTTGATATACGCAAATTTATTTTCGCCTAATTGCATTTTATTTTTAAATTATTTTAATTACCTTAGTAAATGCTAATCAAACTACTCACCGCACTTATATTGGCAATAGCTTTAATTGTGGTGACGCTTTCAGTTTGGGCAGAAAGGCATAATAAAGAGATATGACCAAACGTAAACGGCGTAAAATGATAAAAGGGTTTGACTGTAGCGACAATAACGATATTAACTGGCAGACCATTTCGCCTGACTTTAAATTTGTGATTATAAAAAAATCAGAGGGCGGTACTTTCACCGCTAAAACTTACGCCTATCGTTCGGGATACCTGCCAAAAACAGATTTAGTTTGGGGCGACTATCACTTTATGAAACCGGGCGTTTCGGTACAGGCGCAGCTTGATAATTACTTTAACGGGCGGGTTGCTAATTCGCTACCCCCTATATTAGATGCGGAAGTGGACGGAATTACTCCCGAAATGGTTACTGAATGGCTAACGGCTGCACAAGAAAAAACAGGACGTAAACCAATACTGTATTGTGACCCATCATTTTATAAAGATAATCTAAAAGGTACTCAATTTGATTGTTATTATTGGATAGCAGCTTGGCAACCTGAACCGCCTCATATACCGTGGACGTTGTGGCAGTTTTCACAATTTGGCGACCAACAGGGTGTGGCTCACGGAAGCTCAACTGGCGGTGATTTGGACTTAGATTATTTTAACGGGACTGTAGAACAACTGGCAGCGTTATGATTTACTTAGCTTTCATACTTGGCATGGTAGCTTGCTACGTTGATGTTATGAGAGATGTCGACAAGAAAAATGAAAAATTCTAAACTCACAATAAAAATGGCAGATTTAACACCACAACCCCAAGACGAAAAAACAAGGTCTAATATATCGTACATGTACGTTTTAGGCGCATTAATTCTTTTAGGTTATATCTTATTCCGTTGGGGGGATAAGATGGAGATACTCACCTTGATAATCGGGTTGATTGGCGGTAGCTTGCTTAATGGGCCGAACGCTGTTTACTTTGGTGGTAATACAAAGAAAGCAGACACTGCGGTTACGGGCAACAATACTAACGTGGTTAATAATCCACCACCTGCGCCAACACCTGATACACCACCTGCATCGTAAAAAAAGCCAACCACCCCTAAAGATGGTTAGCCCCACAAAACTATAAACTTATATTGCCCCTGTCGATAGGTAGTAGGCGTACCCTTTGTCTTAAATAAGCATTGGCAGGATTGGTTACCTGCAATGGCTTACTCGTGTTTACAACGAGAAAGCTCTACAAGGGCAGCCATTTTTAGTTCAAGGCTTTGAAGCGTTATCAATCCTTGTTACCTGCGTATAATTCCGCCACAATGCTTTTATCTTACTCCAAATACTTGCCCAAAATCTTATGCTTGGGCTGTTTAGTTTGGGAGTACAATATTTAAACCGTCTGCCAAAACTGTTCCCGGTGGTTTATCAACAATCCCAATATCGGTTGCAGCCGTGTTTTTTAAATCAGCTTGGTAATCCTGATAGGCTTGTTCAACAATAGTTACAGCCTCGCCAAAGGTTACCTTACCGTCTGCCGATGCTGCTTTTATGAGTGAATATACTTGGGCGGCAAGCGTTGTGTATACCTTAGAGGCGTCTGACGTCACTTTAAACGCTGCCAGTACTGATTGTTCAAAGGCAAGTATATCGGCCTCTGCGGGGTTCGCAGGAAGCTCCTGTATGCCCAATTCAAAGGCAAGTATCTTTGGAATGACGCTTACTACAGTATTGGCTATTTCTGTTGGTAACTGCGAGTGCGTTACAGCATCCGCTATATTTAAAAGAAAGCCCGTAGCCGGATTGACCAACAAGGATTTTACCGTTTGTGTAATAAAGATAGCTATTTTATTGCCGCTTTGAATGTGGTCTATAAAACCGTTTTTTAGCCAGTTCCATGCCGATACGATGTCTGAAATGAGTCCCATTTTTGATTTGATTAATGTGTATGTAAATATCCGTTTTTATTTGCTATATTAGTGTGTTGAAAGTTAGCCCCAATTGATTTTACGGGCTTGTTTAGCGCGTCGTTCTTTGGCTCTGCGTTTTTTAACCGAAGCATCGTGTGGATTGCCCCATGATATATGTCCGCCCTTAACGCCTGTTAATTGCATACGGGCTGAAACCGTTGGGCGACTTGGCGCTAAGGGCATAGTACCCAATGCGTCAAACATGGCTGCCATTCCTAAAATTCCGGCTAAATGTGGTTTTCGTGTTGTCATTTTCTATTTGTTTATGCCCCCTTATTGGTGTGGGTGCTTTTTTTTAGGTTAATTTGTATACGTTACATTTTTTTTTACAATGCGGACAGGTTTTATTATCGTCAGATTTTATCCTCGCAAAGACGCCATGTTCCGCACAATTAAGTATTATATAACTTGGATTATCTTTATAATTATCAATAATCCATTGCTGTATTGCCTGTTCTGCTTTTTTCATGATTCTTGATTTGAATATTCAAACGCTATTCGAGTTAACATAGAAATGGTATCTATATTATCGCCTTTGTTCCCGGTTAATTTATCTAACGTTACACCCGTTGCTAATATTAGTCCATACAAAAAATCCTTTACGGTTTCTTCGTAGTTATCCATATCAATAAGCGACGATCCGTTTTCGTTATCTTCAAAGCATCCGCTAAGTTCGATGGCTACCCGGACTGCTATTTGGTTAATTTCTTCTTTCATTTCCCATCCCCCTTTAAAATATCACCGCCTTGCAAAAGTGAAATTGTATCCGACTCATCCACCTTACTTACTTTCACCTGTTGTTTAGGCTCTGTTACCTTTAAAAACAAGTAGGTGGTAGCTACTAAAAGCAGGATGCAATAGAATTGCCAGCGGGTGAGCAGGGCTTTAATCATGGCTTTGTGATGTGGTTTCATGCGATGCGTTTTATAGTTACAGTTCCGTTTTTATGTTCTTCAAATTCGTACTCAAACGGTTCATTAAATTTAAAGAAGTTCTTAATCTGATTTTTTAATGAGTACACATTTACTCTTACCTGTGAGGGGTTTGGTTTGGCCAATATTGTGTCGCCGGGCTGTTTAAGTTCCTCAAAAAAGTATTTTTTATTTCCGTGTGCCATTTATAATATCTTTTATTTGCCTTGTATATTTCATTAATTGGTCAGCATCCACTTTTTGTATTTTAAAATCAGCGTATAAGATTTTTATGTAGTCTTCAATATTATCTACAACATCTTCGATTTTATTGTTCGTCACATGCAGGATGTCCATATCTACTAAAAAATCTTAAAGGTCTTAAATATCTGTCTTTAATCCAAAAACCCCACTTGTTCATAGGTTTCCCGGTTATTAATAATGTTAATGCACCACCTTTGGGTATTTCAACATAATGCGTGTGCATTGAATTTCTGTATTTAAGACTACATCTTTTTAAATACTCAACTCCATTAAGTGAAACATCTTTATAGCTACCCCTTAAAACAAAGGTAATAAACCACCACGGATGATTATGCATATATCTTTTATCATCGCTTCTAATCCACCTGTGGACGCGTATTGAATAGCCAAATAAGATAAGAACCCACCTATAGGCATAGGGGCAATTATCCTCACCTAAAGGCTCATTCCATCTTATTTGAAAATTTTTAGTCGGTATCATTTTTTATAAATTGTCAATATACCCGTGGGCTGATTTTTGTCTTTTTCAATAAACGTATTGTCCGGCAATAACTCAAATTGATAATCCTTTCCGACAAGCCACTTTCTAAACTCAATTTGCAGGGGTTCATTATTGGTTATCCAATAAGGACTTGTTAACGATGCCATCATACCTTTGTATTTAAGCATTTCGTACATTCTACCAATGTGTCTCAAATCTGCCCCTGCTTTAAATGGCGGACAGGCTATAACTATATCAAAAAGATTTTTATGCGGAGCTTTATACTCCATAAAATCCCCTTGCTGAATGTTTATCTTTATGCCTCTTACGTTTCGGTACGGATACAAAACATCGGATGCCCTAACCATGCGCTCCTTATTTAATTCCAATCCGTGAATATCCAAACCACCCATTGTATAGTGCTTTAATAGATATTCAATTATTTTACCCTCGCCAATAGACGGTTCAAGAATCTTGCTCCCATCTGTTATCGGCAATTTGCTGATTAGTTTTTTGCAAACTAAGTCAGGTGTTTCCCTTATCTGTTTCATGTCGCGTTGACTGGACTCGAACCAATGACCCCCATCGTTATCAGTAATTCCCGGCCTTTATTCAAACAATTTATTTACTTCTATCCTAAGTTTCGAACCTTAGAGATATTTTCTTTACTTTTATTCTTTAGAGGCGTTCTTTTACATCCAATATCAGAATGATGCTCTACCAACTGAGCTACAACGCGTATTTGTCTTTCGACACCACAAACATAAGTACTATTTTTAATTAATTATAATTTATTTGCAATTTAGAATGATTATAAATTACAAATACCTGTTGCAAATGTCATTCCTATTGTTTTATCTTTGGTGAAGATTTAAAACCACAAAGAAGATGAAAACATCCGACAGGATTTGGTTTAGCTACTTGGCATAGGTATGTGGAGTGCTATTATATCTTATACATGACGCCTCGCATAACCCAAACGTACATCATTCAAAAGATTTTAATACGTGGGATGGTATACTATTTGCCTTGATGTTAATAGGTATTTTGACAACATTTTTTTATTCAATATCAAAATTATTAAACCACGATAAAAAATGAAACCACAAACCACAAACTTCACCCCGTTAGCAGACCACCTGTTTTTAACGGCTAAAATTTAAAGCTATGAAACTTGTAACCACAATCGACATTAATGATATTCCTACCGAAGTGTTAGTTGAATATCGCATAACCTTTGGCGAACCCGAAATCCTGTTTATGACAGACGTTCATACGGGTAATGCTATCGCTCCCGACCTATTGGGGGAAACGGATAATTGCGCCCTATTAAATGAACTTCATGCTGCATGGTGTGATGAACGGGCTGAACGCTTTATTCCATCGACAAAGGGTTGGAGTATCTTAGGAAAGGATTTGGCTGTATGAGCCTGCGCTGTAGAATATTCGGTCATCAATGGCTTGACCTATTTAAGCACAGGCGTTGTTTACGCTGCGGTAAAACCGAAAAGAAGATACTTAAAGGTATCGTAAAGGAACTGGACGCAAACGCATCTGAAATACTTGAACTGGAAACAGATTTATTATTAATTAAAGCACGGCAAGAAACGATATGAGCAATTACGCAACTTTAAGGCAACAATGGATGGCTATGGAAGCTTTGGCTAATGAATATTGGGATGCCGGAAAATACAGGGAATCAATAGATGCCCGTAAAAAATCTTATTTGTTGTATAATGCAATGGTATGTTGTCCAAATGTTAATACGATAAAGGTATGAAAATCCTATCAGTTGTTTTGGTAGTCCTTATTTGGCTTTCCTTTAATCTGTATTGGATTAGTAGATATGGGTGGCCTTCAATGCGTGACGACTACCTTTTTAGGGATAGGTGGCAAATGTCCGCCTTTTTATATGGATACCTTGCGTGGATTATTTTCTTAATTGTAATTAATTTAAAATGAAAGCAACTAATACTTTACGAGTAGTTAAACAGGATGAACCCCGAGAAAGTTGGGCTACAGACCGAGCGTATGTTAAACCTGTTTTAACACGCCCGGAGTTCCCTATAGACAGCGAACAACCAAAGCCTGTCAGCCATATTAAGCGCAGGATAGCCGAAATAAATACACCTAAAGTTGAGCCTGTTAAAAGGACATGGTGGGAAAGGTTGTTTAAATGAAACTGCCGCCACATATCATTTATAAGCCTTACGGTTATCATAACTGCAAGAAATTTGGCTGTTATTTAAATATGATTACCAATAAAACAATACCAGTTGATAAAATAACCGATTACCTTAAACAACAAAAGCCAATGGTTTATTGGTACACTTTATAAAGTTGGAAAAAACGTCAAAATAGGCAAAGTTAAGTACTACATAAGTTTACAGGAATTTAAAAATAGACAAAAATGAAGCCAAGCACAAATTTAATATTTTTAGTTTTTATCGTTTTAGGACTAACACTCCCCGTTGTGTTGGCTATCTATTTTCATTCGGGTTGGTATTTGTTGGGATGGATTTTAATAAGTAGTGTTGAAATTAAAGATACAGGCAATGAGCAAAAGTAAAAACACTTCTCTTTCAGATTGGAACAAAAAAGGGCTGATTATGGTTGGTAATGGGTTGGTAAAATCAGAAGATTTAGTTGACCCAAACCCAATTAAAATTGAGCCGTTTGCGCCAATTTCTGAAAACAAAAAAATACGTAACGCTACTAAAACAGTTGTTGACGGAGTTAAATTTGATAGCCTGCTTGAAAAATACATGTACGACCTGCTACGGGGCGCTAAGATTGAATTTGAATTTCAAAAGGTATATGTACTTCAAGAAAAGTTTCGTTACGGCAAAGAGGCTGTAAGGGCTATTACGTTGACGGTGGATTTTTTTGTACCGTTGCTGTTTAATGAGGCGATAATTATAGATACTAAAGGTTTCGCTAATGATGTTGCGCCCTTAAAGATGAAATTACTCAAACGGCTATTGTACGACCATTACGAAAATCACTATTACGCAAAGTTGCCTAAAATCGAAATTCCAAAGAACAAAAAAGAAGCGGAACTATTACTAAATCGCTTACTTTATGACGATAAATATAAGCATTAAAACTTTGAAAACCAAATGATTATACGTAAATTAACATTATTAAAAAGCAACAATTTAAAAATTACAACGATGGCAATTAAAGCACAAGAAATTCAGCAACGAGAACTAATCCCGGCAGGCAACTATGTAGCGGTTTGTTGGAAGATGTTACAAATCGGCACCATTGATAACGTCTATCAGGGCGTCACCTCAAAAAAGCCTATGGTACGCATAGGATGGGAACTTTCCGATGAGCTAAAAATTTGGAAAGAGGGCGAAGTAGCCAAACCCTATGCGATTGAAAAAGAGTATACCTTGTTTATGACCGACAAATCTAATTTAAGAAAAGATTTACAGTCATGGCGCGGGGCTGCCTTTACCGACAAAGAAGCACAAGACTTTGATATAACAAAATTGGTAGGCGCACCCTGCCTGCTTAACATCATTCACAAAACCAATGATGCGGGTACTAAAACCTATGAGCAAATTGCAGGCATTACACCGCTACCAAAAAGCGTACCAAAACCCAAAATGTTTAACCCGGCACAAGTGCTATCCTTTGATGCGTGGGATGAACATATTTTTCAATCGCAACCTGACTTTATTAAGGCTAAAATTGTAAGCAGCCTTGAATATCAGGATATGATTAATCCTCATAAGGATGAATTTATTGACGAAAAGGGGAAACCAATATACAATTCAGCTACAGAAAATATAGAGGACGATTTGCCTTTCTAACTATTAGTTAACTTTATAATCCCAAAGTTAATAATGCTTTGGGATTATTCCAAATTTATTTTATCATGGGACAATCAAAAAACGACTTTATGAATCTACAGGAACAAGGTCGGGAATACAACGAAATGTTAAACGAGCGCAAAGAGATATTGCCCTTTAATCGTAACAGCCTTTTAAACGCTTCTAAAGCCTCTTTAAAAGAGATAGCGCAGGGAATTATAGCTGATATAGCCGAGGGCAACAAAGACCCGTTAGAAGTGCTTATAATGGCTAAAAAGGGCTTAGAACTTTTCGGAGCTATCGAGGAAAACGCCAAACACTATGTTTACGGCAAGCAGTATGAAAAACAAAGCCTTTACGGGTGTGAAATAGAACCCGCATCGTTGGGCACAAAGTTTGATTATTCGGGTTGTAATGACCACGAATTAGACCAACTTGAACAAATGGCACTATCGGCTAACAACGCTGTTAAAGACAGGCAGAATTTTTTAAAGGCCATTAATAAATCGGCTAATTTGGTAGACGTGTCAACTGGTGAGGTTTATACAGCATACCCTCCGGTGAAAACACAAACGGCAGGCTATAAAATTTCGATAAAGTAATGGCATATAGTTTAAAAGATATTTGCGACCAAATAGGAGCAGCGTTAAGCCAAAAGATAGACCATTCAAACCCTGATGAAATATTAGGTAAAATGAACGAGCTTACAAGCCTGTTAGGAAGCTCCAGCGAGGCCGTTTCGGTGGCAGAGGGCAAGTATAACCAAAAATTAATGGAGCTTGCAGAGGACACTCAATTTGCCAAATTAACGGCTACCGATAAAAAGATGGTATTCGGTGGCCGGGCAAAGTTAGAGATTTATTACGTCACCTTAACTGAACGCCAAAACGCAGCACTTACGCATGGCATAGACGGATTAAGGAGTATGCTAAGTTATATTAAATCCGAAATGCAAAACCTACCTCAAAACTAACAATCTGAAATGTTTTAAATTAAAAATGATATGGAAAACGCAGACAAAATTTGGATAGCCAGTAAGTACGCTGAAAAAGGCTATGGCTATGAACAACTCAAATATAGTGATGACTTATATGGTCAGGAAGATTTGGCCGATGAAGTTTATGACTATATGTTGGAGTATAAAGAAATTGGCTCACGGGCATTTCGTGAAAAATATAAGGACTTTAAACTTTATCCATAATGCAGCTCCCCGGCCATATCGTCAAAAAGAACGCTAACTGGTTTTTAAACACCAAAACCGGGAAGTACATTCATGTTGACCGTATCGAAGCATGGGCTGAAAACTATTGGAAGTATCATAGTAGTGAAAATGTTTTTGTACGTGTAAAATACGAAAAAAATGTTAAACTGGCAAAGAAAAGATGGGATTTAGATTAATAAAAAAGATTTGGTTAATTCAACTTTTTATTTTAAATTAGCCTATGAAATAATTAAGGCATAGTTTTTGTAAGGTTAGAGCTACAGAAACCATGCACACGCATTAAACATTGCCCGATTGTAGCTCTAACATACATCGGGCTTTTTTAATTTTATGGAAACTCTTTCCTGTAATAAATGCGGCCTTGTTGATGATTATACAATATCAGACAGGGGTGTTCATAAAACCGCCTTTTGCAATGGTTGCGGTTCATACATCAAAAATGTAGCGTATCAGCCCCCGGCGTTATATTTCGGTAAGTATTCCGGTCGTGAAATCAAGTCCCTTACTTCTGATGAGGAAGTACGCTATCTTCAATGGCTTACTATACAAACGTGGCTAAAGCCTAAAGTCAAAGAACAAGTTGATGCCCACTTAAAAACTGTTTAATCATGGCAAAGGATACCTTTTACTTTAGCCACGATTATAACGCTCGTAATGACCCTAAATTACAAAAAGTTTTGATGAAATTAGGGCATACTGGCAAAAGTATTTTTTGGGATTTAATCGAAATGCTCTATGAACAAGACGGCTATTTAAAACTATCAGAATGCGAAAACTATGCGTTCGCATTGCGAACGGAATGCGATTGCATTACGTCTTTAATTAATGACTTTAATTTGTTCAAAAAAGATGGCGAGAACTTCTGGTCAGATAGCGTATTATTGCGTATATCTAAGCGAAATGAAAAATCTGTAAAGACCTCATTATCAGCAAAGAAAAGATGGGAAAATGCGAACGCATTGCGAACGCATTGCGAAAGCAATGCTATTAAAGGAAATATAACTATACCTGTTAATAGTGGAAAAGAAAGTTTAACTTACTACAGAAAGTTTGCGCATCTTGCGATAACTCACGACGAATTTATTAAACTACAGGACGCTGGATTTACAAAAAATCAGATTGATGGAATTTTAGACGACATTGAAAATTACAAGGAAAATAAAAAATACAAATCACTCTATCTTACCGCAAGCAAGTGGTTGAAAAAAGACGTTTCAAATGAACCCAAAAAAGTAACCCCTATTTTTTCGATTGATGAACCGTTGCCGACTAGGCAAGTAAAACCCGCTTTTTGATGCAAAGCTATTCAGGCATACAGAACATCCCCGGACTGCAAATCATTCCAATCAATGATAAAAAAATTCCGTTGGTTGAAAAATGGGAAAGTAGTACGGTTAAACATGAAATCTCAAAATGCTATGGTATCGGCCTTGTGTGCGGTAAAATATCAGGGAATGTAGAAGCAATCGACATAGACCTAAAATATGATTTGACGGGCAGGTTGTTTACCGAGTATAAAAAAACTGTTCTCGAAATATCGCCGGAGTTGCTAAAAAAATTGACCGTTCAAAAAACAGTTAGCGGCGGTTATCACTTTATTTACCGATGTGAAACCATTGAGGGTAATAAAAAATTAGCCCAGCGATATGCCACAGAAACCGAAAAACAAAACGGTGACAAAATAAAAGTACTTTTTGAAACACGGGGCGAACATGGTTATATCGCTTGCTATCCTACGCCGGGGTATGAATTGATTTACGGGACTTTTGAAAATATTCAAACCATAACCCCAGCCGAGCGGGAAACGCTTTTTAATGTAGCGTATAGCTTTAATGAGGTTGTTAAAGAATATCGACCCCCGGTAATTAATCAGCGCAAACAAATCAAAGGATTAAAGCCAAGCGAAGATTATAACGAACGAGGGGATGTTGTAGGATTGCTTTGTGAATACGGATGGTCGGTAGTTGGTAGAAAAGGGAGTAAAGTTTTACTTAAAAGACCGGGGGATACCAAAGCAATTCATTCCGGTAATTATGATGAGGAAAAAAGGTGGTTTAGTGTTTTTACCACATCGACAGAGTTTGAAGCGCAAACACCATATCAACCCTATGCGGTTTATTGCCTGTTAAAATGCGGTGGTGACTTTACGAAAGTTCCTAAAATGCTGTATGATGAGGGATATGGAGAACGGATTGAAGATGCCAAAGAAATATCTATTCCAAGCATTGTTGATACATCCGACGATGATTTATCGTTTTTGGCTACGCCAGACGACTATGAGGAATATTTAGAACGGTGGAGAAGTGGAACGTTTGAAATGGGTAAATCTACTGGAATACCTACACTGGACAAACATTTTTTATTCAAAGAGGGTAATTTGGTTATTATAAATGGGATTGATAACGTGGGTAAATCTTCGGTGGCGTGGTATCTTTCAATGCTTGCAGCAATATTGCACGGGTGGCGTTCTTTGATATTTAGTTCAGAAAATAGGGTGGGTGGAATAGTTCGCAAGTTGATTGAATTTTATTGGAGCGAACCAATAGATGGTATGAGCGACGAAAAGTTTCAAATAGCAAAAAAATTTGTAAGCGAAAACTTCGATATTATAAAATGCTCTGAAAAGATGTACAACTATCAGGATATTTTAAACATGACCGTTAAGGCTATGGGTAAAAAAACCTATAAAATGTTACTGATTGACCCTTACAATTCTTTAAAGGTCGATATTCCGGCTAAGTCAAAACAGGGCGTTTATGACTATCATTATGAGGCCGCAAGTGTGTTACAATTATTTGCGAAAAAAAATAATATTTCCGTATATTTAAATTGCCACGTGGGTACGCCGGGCGCAAGGAACAAGGATAAATCAGGATATACCCGTGCGCCACAGAAAGAAGATACCGAGGGTGGTGTAATGTTTGGTAACAAAGCGGACGAGTTTATAACCATACACCGGGTTACACAGCATGAAACGGACTGGATGTACACAGAATTTCATGTGAGGAAAGTTAAAGAAACAGAAACCGGGGGGCGAGTAACATTCTTTGCTAACCCGGTAGATTTAAAAATGGTAAACTGCTATTCTGGATTTGAAACCGTACCTAGTCGTACAAATGGATTAAGCGGTTACAACCCGATATTGGAGTATCACAAAAGAAAAGAACCTGTTAAAATAATTGACATAACCGTTTCACGCCGGGAATTTGAACTTGAACCGAACTATGATTTTGATGCAAAAGCCCCATTCTGAAATATTAGAAACTATTAAAAAATTGCGTAATTTACCTTTTGGTGAATGGTTTTCGGTTAAAAATAAAGCGGGAGAAGATTTAACAAATCAGATCAAAGAACTAATTGATGGCGGCGAACAATTTGAACTAAGCAACGACTATAAGCGATTTAAGCGACTATTTGACCCATTTATTTAAACTTTACAACAAATACAATACTAACCTTTAAACAATTATGGATGCTAATATTTATTGCGGACTTGACTTCGATACTCAATTAGAGTTTAGGTACAAGCTACCAATAGGCGAAGCCGGGGCAATAACCCGAACCGTATTTGATTATTTGGGCGTGGACTTATTAATGGCAACCAGTAAAGGCCGATACAGGCACGAAGTGGAAGCCCGGCAAATAGCCATGTATATTTTAACCTTAAAAACACACGCCAGTTTAAAAGAGATAGGGCGGTACTTCGGGGGGCGTGACCACAGCACGGTAATTTACGCAAAGGAAACAGTTTTAGACTTAATGGACACTAACAAGTTTTTTAAGCATAAGGTAGAGGAAATTTTAGCATTAGTAAGCCATGACGAAATTGAAACGGGGGACGCAGTTCCTGCATGATGGAAAACCTGTTTGGGTTGAAAGGGATTTAGAGAACGGTCAGGTTTTGGTCTGTGACGCTATTGATTGATAAAAATATTTTTCTTATCTTTATATCGCTTGTTAACAATGTTTATGCAGACAACAGATTTACATATTTAGAATATACTGGACGCGCAGAAGCAACCATCCTTCATAGGCATTGTTGACAAGCCTTTTGCGTGTTCCAGTTAATTTATTATGGGAAGGAAGTTATGTTTAAATTGCCAAGAAAAATGGACACTTTCTACGTATTGTTCAAAAGATTGCTATAAAGAATATAGAAAATCAATGGCTTTAAGGAATAATTTAGAGAGAAAAAATTGCTTGCATTGTGGAAATGAATTTCAGCCAACTACAGACGCTAATCTATATTGTTCGCACAGGTGTTGCACACTTTTTAATAGGGCGCGATTGCAAAAAACCAAAATGAGCGATTTTTCAATATTTCATCGGGATGGATTTAGATGTATTTATTGTGGTAAATCCTCAATTGAGGATGGGGTTAAGTTAAACGTAGAACATATTAACCCTATTGTAATTGGAGGATTAACGGTTATGGATAATTTAATAACTGCCTGTCAGGGATGTAATGTTTCCAAAAACATCACCGTTCTTGCACCCGATATTGTTATTAGGATTATTAACGTTGTTTTAAGTAGAAACAAAGGTTTGAATATTAAACAGTTTGCCCAACTTGAGAAACAATTATTAACACTACAGGGATTGCACAAAGGCAGAATTGATAAATTAGTAAAAAATTCATGATGAACCCAAGACCAAAGAGAGGAAAAGAATATATTTTTGAGGGCGAAACATGGTACCTAAATAATATCCGCCCTGATGGGCTTTACTGCCTCTGTAATAAACGTTCTATGCTACCGGTGGACACATACACCACAATTGACCCAAAATTGATTGTAGAGCCTAAAAACCACCTTAAACGCAATGTGTCCAAAACAGTTGAAAGGCTAAACAACAAAAGCGATTTAGATAAATGGTATGAGAGCCAAGACGTACCCGAAAGATGCGAGAACTGCAACCAAAAGCTAAACGCATTTAACAAGTGGGCTAAACGCTGTGTTACGGCTCATATTGTGCCCAAAAGTTTATTCCCCGAAGTTGCCACGCATCCGTCAAACCGGGCGTTTATGGGGGTTGCTCTTTTTAGTGATTGCAGTTGCCATAATACTTTCGACCACTTAGACGCGGACACCCGTAAACAAATGCCAATATACCCAAAAATAGTTGAACGGGTGAAACTTTTTATACACCTGATACCCGAAAATAAGTTAAACAGATTAAAGAAATATCTTGGTTTAAACGATTAAAATAGTTATATTGCATTATGGCATCTAATGTTTGGCGTCCAACTATGGAACGGTTTAATGAGAGATACGAGGTTAATTCAGAAACGGGTTGTTGGGAGTGGATTAGGGGCATTATAGGCACAGGTTACGGGGCTTTTCGTTTTAATAAAAAAGTGTGCCAAGCACATCGGGTAAGTTACCAACTATTTATTGGGGACATTAATCAATTCAATGTTTAACATAAATGCGATAATCCGCGTTGTGTGAATCCATTTCATCTGTTCGCGGGGACACAGCGAGAGAATGTACTGGACGCCCAAGCAAAAGGAAGGCGTCCAACAAAGGGGATACCTAAAAAAAGAAATAGAAAAATGGTTAACGGACGCTTAGTTACTGTTCGAGAAGCGCAGCCCTGAAAAGCGCGACCCGCAGGGGAACGCCCAAAAGGCACAAAAAAACCAACCTTTTTTAGGGGCTGGTCTATAAGGGGGTGAAAGCCTTAACCTTTTTTTAAATTAAGTTCATTAACAATACTTTTACGATTAGCCCACCCAAAGTGAAGCATGGTACAAAGAGCACAGCAGAATAGACTTATTGCTACTTCTCTTATAATTAATTCAAGTGTTTCCATTTCTTTTTAATTTTAGGTTTTAAATTATGTGAGGTTATTGGTTTTGTTAAGGTATCTTTTACAGTCCACCCATTTCTAATTCTAGTGTATATCGTATTTTTTGAAATGCCCACCTCTTTACTCCATTCAGAGGTGCTTTGAGTTTTGCCGTTAAATTCTACCAAAATAGTATTTCTTTGATTGTTGGCCTGTTGATAAGCGGTTGCCCACCTGCAATTGCCGGGTTCGTAGTTACCGTTTGTATCAATTCTGTCAATGGTGTGTTTTGGGGTTGGCTTTTGTCCCATATCTTCTATGAAAGCAGTAAAACTATTTTTCCACTGATCACACACAGACACACCCCTACCACCGTATAAATGATAATAAGCGTTTTTAGGAGAGTAGCATCTTTGTTTCATCGCAGCCCAAGAGCGATATTCAGAGGTATTGTATTTGCCATGTGTCACCCCTCCCCACACATGTTTGCAACCGCATGAAAATATCTTTCTCTTGTTTTTGTCGAAAATATAGCAAAGAGCAAGGTATGTATTACCACAGTCACACTTGCATTCCAAGAAGGTACGCCTCCAACGTTCGCCAGTGCACATTTTTGTCACTATTTTTATCGGAGTTAAAAAATCCTTCTTTACTCCAATTAAGTGGGAATAATCTTTTTTCATGTTTTATTTTTTTTATTCAAATATACTAAATAAAAACAGTAAAAAAATGAAAGGATACCTGTTATTTTGTGGTTTTTAAATTTGTAAGTAAACTAATTATTGCTTATATTTAAGTTTAGTTCTTTGACAGGTTAAAAGTCAAACTTCTTTTTAAGAAACTCGTAGAGTTCACGGGCTTCCTGTCTTTTAAGCCACTTACGTACTGTAGTTTCGGAATTTGATATTTCAAACTCAATATCATTATCTGAATCATCAAATGTGACCCAAAAATCCTCTTTTATTTCTAAAATTTCCATGTGGTTTTTTATTTATGGGTGATAGGGTGAATTAGTTAATAGCTTGCTTTAAATCTTTAATTACGATTTTGAGCATTTAGGCTTTAGCTTTGAACCAATTGGAGTCCATTGGGTTACAATCATCCGCATGTTGGCGATAATCTTTGGCTTGATTTTCGTATTTAATAATCAAACTTTCTATACGTGCCTTATTAAATGTTTTCATCTTTACATGTTTTTAAGCTGCATACTTTGATTTTTTAGCTATTTCAGTCAGTAAGTGTTCGGCATAAGATTTAAAGCCTTTAAAGCCCTTATCCAGTCCTTCTTTGATTAAGCAATCAACTATCGAATCAGAGAGTTGAATATTGCGTACATTTTCTTTTTTTGCCATTGTTTTATTGATTTAAATTAGTTATATTTAAGAGTTATTAATGGTGAATTAATAGTAGATGTTATTTGAAAAGTTAGTATTTTCTAAAATAGTTTATTGGTGCGGGTAATTTGCTTGCTGATTTAGCTATCCTAACCCCGAACATATCAACCATAAAGTCGCGACATTTATCAGAGCAAACAGAGCGCTTAGTCCTGTTACCGCCGTAGTTATGGAAGTAATGTTTAGCCATATCGGATTGATATTCACAGCCACAAACGTTACAAGTAAGCATCGTAACGGGTTTTTCAGTTGATATCCTTTCAATCTCAATGATTGTTTTAAGGTCAATAACGTCAACTTGCGTACCTATGCGTTTAACGTCTTTGTTTTGTCCGCCAGTTGTCAAAGACTTTTGCACAAGCTGTTTACTAATTGCAAGAGCCTCTTCTTTCGGTGAAAGATTATCCGCTATTTCTATCTTTATTGTTTTCATAACTTGAAAAGTTAGGTTAATTTTTTATATCCATTGACGAATAGCTGACCTTGCCACAAGGTTCGTAACGCGCCTATTTTAGAACGTGTACCGTCTTTGTTAGGGATGCGGTATCCATACACAACATCGTATTCGTTGCGTTCGTGCATTACCTTAGAAGCGCCAGGTGTGCAAATATCAACCGTTTCGGTTATGCCATTAGGCCAAGTAATTTCAATCCTGTCACCCTCGTTTAATAAATGGCTATCATGGGCGTATTTCTTTATTAACAGCCTTTTTTGTTTTTTCAGTTCAGCGATATTATCGTCAATGTTCATTATCTCATTAAAGAGAGATACACCGTTTTCGGTGTGTTTTTGTAGATACGCCTTATGTTCGTCGTTTGTCATGTTAATACCCTCTTTTAAGTATAGTTTTTGCTCTTCTGTGACACCACATTTGAAACCAAACTCCGGCCATACAGAAAGCAACCCAATAATATAAAACCCTTTCATGTTCCCATAAATGGTTAAATCCATCCCTGTAGGTAAGGTAAGCGACCGGAAGCACATACACGATGTGAACCAGTACAAAGCAAGCATATCCAAGCGGACGCGCACGCCAAATTATTTCAGCCTGTTCGTAGTTCATACCGTAGGATTTGAGTAATATTTATCGGGTTGAATATAATGCCCTTGATTATTATATCCGGCACTATGGCAAAGCCTGACTTCGGCTGACTGTTGTTTGGCTATATCTACAGCCGTTTTCCAATCAATGTTACCGAGGTAAGTTTGCGGACATTCTGACCAGTGCAGGCCTAAAATCTTTACGGTCATGTAAGTGTGATCTTTTTTCATAATTTTAAATGTTAAGTTATTGATTAGTAACCTGTTTACATCATGAATGTATCGTTTTCGTTTAACAGGTTAGGGTAAAGGGTTAAGCGTATTAGCCTATTATTGAAATTTGACCACCTGATACGTAATACTCAAAGCCGCTGCCATCAGTGCCGGAAACATAGTAGATAGGCACATAGAATGAACGGTAATAATTCCCGGCATCATAGTAACCATAAAATGTAATGGTTTTAAAGTTGGTAATAGCGTCTTGTTCACGGTAGCCGAAAGGATTGTTTTTGCGCTCCATGCCTCGTGGGGTTTTCCACTGATTTAAAAGCCAATCATAGCCCTTTTGAACCTGTTCAGCATCGAGGCTAACTTCTGAACATTCTAAAGCCTCGTCTATTAATCCCTTTAGTTCGGGCTTATTATTCAGGCATGACATCATGTAGGTTAATTGATTATTACTTTCCAGTTGCCCGGCTTTGATAGCCTCTATCAGCTTGTCAAAGTTTTTGGTAGTTTTGATTGTAGTTTGCATAATTTTGTGGTTTTAAATATTTTAGCGACTGTATCAGGAATCGAACCTGAAAGGATAACCGTTACAGTCTGTAGGGGGATTAGTCGCGGTCTGTAATATCACCAGCACTAATCCAAGTCCAACGCATTAAATTATCTTCGTGGTTAGTTAATTCAAAATCATCCCATGCTCCATACTCGCGTAATTCTTTAATAAGTTGGTCGGGGTTGATATTTTTTAATTGTCTAGCTACGTATGGTTTAGCCATTATGCGCTTTACATCGTCATCGCATTGACCGCTGTGTGAGCAATCTTGAGCATCTATACGGGTTAATTTTAAGTCATTACCGTAGTTTGACATATTCCAAAGTGTTTTCATAATTTTGTGATTTTTAGCCCCTGTTTGTGTCACGAACACATCGTTACCTTAGTTAACAGGGTTATACATTTTTTCTCTTAATTGAGACACCTTCAAAGAACTAAAGCGAAAACAGATCGTTTTCTACTGCCTTAAGCGCGAACCCCTAAGAGTGTCGCGCTGGCAGACTGCTAAGACTTAGCAGAACTTAGAGTATCTTAGTCCCATAGTGACTCATTATGACAAACGTCACTTTCGTAATCCATTGGGTTTTCTGTAAATGTAAAGCGTTCTCCAACAGGTAAGGCCGTAAACAGATAGGTCAAATCGGTATGATTAGACCAATTAACCCACGGACCGATATATTCATTACCATTACTAAAGTTTTTTCTAATAGCTCGGAAATAGTTTCCGATTAACCTGCATTCACCAATAGCTATACAGTCATTGTAGCGGTTAATTTCAAAGATGTGGGTAACGTTTAAGGATTTCATTTTGCTAAGTTTTAATCTGTCATCCATTTGACAATATAAATATAACTACTAAAACGTAATTGTCAATACTAAAGTTGCATTATTATTATAACTAATTGAATATCAATCAAATTAATTTTTCATTTGCATTTACAAAATATAATAATTACCTTTATGTATGCAAATAAATGAGATAACTGGAGCATTAAAAAACCGCCGGAAGGAGCTAAAACTAACCCTACAGGACGTAGCAATCAAGATAGGCAAGAAACGCCAGTATGTAGCAACTGTAGAAAACGGCGCAAACGTCAAATTAGGCGCTCTAATCAATCATTGTGAAGCATTAAACCTAAACCTAACGTTGACTGAAAACGTGCCTTACAAAGCGGAATAACGCCTATATTTCCACAGTAATAAAAGACTAAAAGTTTAGCCCTACTAAACAAAGTATAGTATCACACAGAAAGAAACAAGTATTTAAACAGTTAGATAACTATCTAATTACTCCAACACTTTTGTTTACAAATACTAAACTAAGTTTACAAGTCATAGTTAAAAGCAACAATACACAATCAATCCAAGTATAATCATAGGACATTGACCTAATTTGTTGGTGGTGATAAACCATTTTCAACAGCCAAACAGCCGCATTTAAGCCATTTTAATACCAACAAACCAATAATTTATTTGTCTCATAACAGAATAATAGTTATCTTTAAACATGGAAAATGAAGTATTTAAACCCTGCAAACAGGATAATAAATTCCTGATTGGTAATTATGGGACACTAAAACGCACCGACGAAACAATCATCAAGCGTTATGGGACAGCTATTGTAAGGGGAGCAGTTAAACCCGATGGCTATAAAATGTACTGGATTGCTGGCAAGTGGGAGTATGCGCATAGGTTAGTTGGTCAGCATTTTATACCCAATCCTGACAACCTGCCGGAGATAAACCATTACGATGGCAATAAGCTAAATAATTATGAGACAAATCTAGAATGGGTTACACACAGCCAAAACCATAAACACAGGTTTGAGGTATTAGGTCATAAGATGCCACAAGGTGAAGATCATTATAATTTTGGTAGAGAAGTACCACAAACAACAAGAAAGTTAATGAGCGAGGCTAAAATAGGCTCTAAACACCCGAAGTTTAAAGGATGGTATTGTTATGGTGGCGAACGATACGGTTCAAGTTATGAAGCTGCCAAAGCAACTGGCTTTAATTATAAGACATTAACACGATACGCCAAAGATAATATAAACGGTTGGAGTTATGAGACGGTTTAACCACTATCATGGTCATTCCAAAAAGTAATACTTATAACACCCTGTTACCAGTTTATTTTGCTTCACCGGGGCAGTAACAGTTTGGTTGCTTTGGTGCTGTTCAAAAAGTTAGGGGGTGGGGGTAGGTAGCCCCCCGGGTATGTTACCACCCCCGGTGTCTTGGTTACAGAATAGGGGATAGTCCCCCTCACTAAAAGACAGACTACTATTTTACACCGCCTATTGTAAATACGGAATAAGGTAGTTAGATTTGGGCATGGCAAAGAAAAAAGACGGAGGTAAAAAGGCTGCACAGCCTGCACCAAAAATGCTCAAGGAGGTTAAGATAACCGCTAAAAGACCCAAACATACCGAAGAAAAGGTTTTAGTTAAGGGAGGCACGGTAGCAAAAAGGCGAGTAGACTCTTTAAATCGAGCGGGATGGGGTAAGGCCGTTGGAGCCGGAAGCAAGGATAGGTACGGTAACACTACCTATGGTGCTGATGCCAGCGATGCGATTAAAAAAGGATTACAAGGGAGTAAAAAGAAGTGATGCGGTGTCATTCGGTGCATGACCGAAGGGGTATTGTGTGGGTAAAAATAGACGGAAAAAAATATAAAGTGATGGAAAAAGTAACCATTGATATAAACTCAAATGTAGCTGACCTGCAAACAGCGGTAGCTAACTTTCAAACGGCGTTTGCCGCTTTACAGGGTAGTACGCTGGCTAACTTGACACAGGCTTTGGCTGACTTAGATACGGCACAGCAAGCTATTGCTGCCTTTCAGTTGAGCTTTACGGTAAGTACTGAACCTGCTGCATAAAAAATCCGTTCCCTATTTCAAAGAACGGTCGCCTGCTAAGTAATTAGCGGGATTTTTTATGAACCCGAAACTATGGTAGACAGCGAGTCGCTAACTAAAATAATATGGTTCTCTCCCTCGTTGTTAGACGGCCAGTTTGCATAAATAGCGGTGTTAATATTTGCTGATGCCGCAGGATTAGACTGCCGTTGCGCTAATGTGGCGTTTTGTGCAGGCCGTGAAAAGTGGTCTGCATTGATGGCCATTACCGATGCTGACGTAAAAGCTGTTGAGTCGAGTACGTAAGCGGTTACTGAAATGAGCTTGCCCATAGTTTTATATTTTTGTTTTTTTCTTGTAAATATGGGAAATAGTTACGACATTTACAAACAGCAATCAGGTTATAATGAAACACCCAATCAAAAATATTCCCGTCAGTCTTTACGGTGTTTTCATCACTGATTGCTTAGTTATGTCTTATCCGTGGCTGACGGGTCTTTTTAAACGGTAAAATCATGGAAGAAGAAAAAGAACTACCTTATTACGGTATTTGTAAAACGGTAATACTGGAAGCAAAGATGCAGGCATTACACCTTGCTGAAAACCTGAACGAGTCCGATGTAAACTTAAACTTGGCGGGTAAAAAGGAAATATTGGCCGATGCCAAAGAAATATTCGATTGGTTTATGGAGGGCATGGCTGAATGATAGGTAAGTCAAAGCACAAAAAGTTACGTACCTTTTATAAGGTATGGGCAACTAGTCATGGGAGTAATATAGAGTCCGTAAAGCAAGATATAGATTCGTTTTTAGACAGAAAGGATTTTATTCCCGAAAAAGAAATAGTATCCATACAAACGTTCTTAAATAGCAATGACTCATATTCAACAGTTATAGTATACACTGAAACTGAATTATTATGAGTCTTATAGTAATGGCTTGCTATGACACCGAAGACAACGGTCGTTCCCAATACACCAAAGAAACTTTGATGGGACTACGTGATACGGTTGACTTTAAAAAGCACCGACTTATTATAAGCGATAACGGCAGTTGTGAGGAAACGCAGGAAATATTACGCAAGTTAGCCCCTCTCTGTAACGCCCACGTCATTCATAATGGGGAAAACTTAGGCACAGCCAAAGCGGTAAATAAAGGTATGAAGATGCGTAGGACGGGGGAAAATGTGATAAAACTTGACAACGATATAGTTATCCATAGTTCGGGGTGGGTTGATGAAATGGAAGAAGCCATTAATCGTGACCCTGCCATTGGTATCATCGGGCTTAAAAGAAAAGATATAGACTTTAACGGTCAGGTATTGATGTTACCGCATATTTCAGGACAAAGGTGGATAATGGTGGAACGTGGCGGTAGTATTATGGGTACTTGCACAATGTTTAACCACATGATGATTGATAAAATAGGGGCGATGTCACAGCCGGGTCTTTATGGTTTTGACGATTGCCTATATTGCCTTAGGTCTGAACTGGCAGGATTTTGGAACTGCTACTTACCACATATTAATATTGACCATATTGATACCGGGGCTAATCCACAAACACAAGTTAAATGGGGATTGGCAGGTGCTGTTTGGGACGAGTATCATAAATGGCACGAAGAATATATCAATGGTACACGACAGCTATGGGAGAACTTTGAATGAAATGTAAATTAATAACCACCGTCAGCGACCCAACTCATACGGGTTGGCTAACCCTAAAATACTCACTAGAAAAGTTTGGATGGGATTACGAGATATGCGGGACAGAGTATCACCAATTTGGTTCAAAGATGGTCAATGCTTATAGCTACGCCAAGACTACCGATTGCACCCACCTGTTTATTGTCGATGCTTATGACGTGGTGGTTTTGGGAACAATGGATGAAGCATTGAGTAAGGTATTTAATATGGAGTGCATTTTGTTTGGTTCTGAAATCAATGCGTGGCCTTATGAGCAATGGGCATATTTGTATCCTGAATCTAATAGTAGGTACAAATATCTTAATGGCGGCTTGGCGTTTGTTTGTGTTAAGGAATTTATCAATATGTTTGAGGATAATCCTATAACATCTGAATCAAATGACCAAGTTATATTGGCAAAAACGTTCCTAATAAATAGGAGAGAGTACCAAATGTTTTTGGACACTAATTGCGATGTTTTTCAAAATTTATGTATGACCACTTGGAATGACTTTGATTTTATAGATGGTCGAATAATTAATAAGGAAACCGGTACAAATCCTGTATTTTGCCATTTTAACGGCAAACATGACGGAAGTAAAATAATTGAACTTTTATGACCATAACCGACATAAAAGAAAACTGGACTGACACTAAAATATTTCACAAAGAAATTAATGATTACTTCGTGGAGTGTGTCAACTCTAATACCGAACTACGTGACCACCGTGACCTTATAAACGAAAATGAGTGGGGATTTGGCGAGAAAAGTTTTTGGTGGTTATGGAAGTTAATTTTAGAAGAACTACCTGACGATGCAAAACTATTAGAAATTGGTGTTTACTGCGGTGCTACGCTATCCTTGTGGCGACTATTAAAGCCAAAAGCCTATATTTATGGGGTTTCACCGCTTAATAATAGTGATGGGTATAAAGAAAAGGACTACTGGAAACTAATATGTACCGTACATAAAACATTTAATCAAGACCCGCCGATAATAATAAACGAGTATAGCCAAAATGAATGGGCTATCAAGGGAGTTAATAATCACTCTCCATTTGATGTAATTTACGTGGACGGCGACCATTCGTATGACGGGTGTATGGCTGACTTGATTAACTATTCGCCAATGGTAACTAAAGGAGGATACTTAGTAATTGACGACGCCGGACGATATTTTGACTTGCCTGATGGTATGTATTCAGGACACGAAGCTGTATCAAATGCGGTAAGGGATTGGGATAAAGAGGGATTTGAATTTCAGTTTAGTTTGTGTCATATCGTAGTTTATAGGAAGAAATGAAGCCAAAAATACTAACATTTTGCTTAGACAAGCGTGATACCACGGCTTTTTGGCGCGGAACCTTCCATGCGTACATCAATCACAAGGATTTTGAGATAAAAGACATATCCGATAATAAGATATTTGATTGGACAACCTTTTTAGGGTATTCAATCCTATGGATACAAAGACCATTTGGACGGGAACACACACAGGTTATAACGGCAGCAAAAAACATGGGTCTTAAAATCATATTAGACTATGACGACGACCTGACTTGCGTGGATATGTACAACCCTACTTACGAACTATATAAATCAAACCAAGCTAATTTGCAAACATGCCTACAACTGTCCGATGAAATTTGGACATCAACAGAAAGTATTAAGCAATCCTATCTTCCTTTTAATAAAAACATTCACGTTATACCCAACGCCCACAATAACTATATATTCAATATAAAACTTAAACGCCTTTTTGCACCAAATAAAACCGTATACTATAGAGGTGGTGGCTCACATCAAGCCGATGTTATGCAGGTAGCCGATACTTTGGTTAAGGTAATAAATGATAGCCCCGAATGGACTTTTATGTTTCAGGGCGATAGATTTACTTATATTGAGCAAAGAACTGGCGATAACCACCACATTATACCGCCAATGACAATATTGGAATTTTTCAGATATTTGAACGAAACCAATCCCTGTGCTATGATATTTCCACTATGTGATACGATTTTTAATCGGGGAAAGAGCAATATAAGCTGGTTAGAGGCTTCGTATTCGGGCGCAGCGTTCTTTGGTAATACAAGACTACCCGAATTTAATAAGGAGTTTATTTTACCAATAGAGGCTTTTGGAAATGAATGGGATATGCCTTTACTGGAAAGAATGAACCACGAATCATGGGAATATATCTGTGACGAACTTTTACTATCCAATATAAATAAACTACGTGTTAACCGCATACTTGAAAACTTATGACGGACGCAGACATAAAACCACGGGAAAGACGAAGCATAAGAGGTTTCGCAATAGACCGTATGAAGAAAAGCCTTAAAAATAAAGACAAGGAGATAAAACGTCTTGAATTTAAGGTACTGGACTACATCGTAAAGTTAAACAGGGAGAAAGAACGCTACAAAAAACTACAAGCATACTACGACAATCAAGGTAAAAAGTTCCAAGACATAGGCAAAAAGTCAAGCAAGAACGCACACCTTGAAATCATCATGCGTTCCATTATTTGCTATCATAACCTTTCAGAAGACGGCACATTCTCATTCAAAGAATTTGCGATATTAGTTTCAGGGTATCAGTACGAACATTTCACTCTAAAAAACATACTGGAAAGGGCTGACAGGTGGTACGGCATTAAGGGGGATATACAGGCCATGATAGACACCGGGTTTGTAAAAAAAGAAGGAAGGATGAAATACTACCTTACCGTTTCCGGTCAGGACAGGCTTAACGAGATTTTAGACTACGTGTATAATCAGAAGTTAATTAAGGTAAGGATAGCAAAAAGGATGAACAGATGATAGCGAATAAAGGCACATACTTACTTTCACCTATACTTCACAAGGACAGTTATCAACTGACTGATGACATCACCATAGCTATTGATAAGTCATTTGAGAATAATTTAAGGGAACGCAACCCACAGTTAGGCATGGTAGAAGCCGTGCCGGAAGATAACTGGCTTAATCTTGAAGTTGGTGACACGGTAGCAGTTAATCATTTTACTTTTTACGGTGATATAGGCAAGGATAAATCTTTCGAGTTCCGTGACCACTTCGAATTAAACGGAAAAAAGTATTTCAGGTCTACTGACTTTCAAATGTTCTTCAAATACAATAACCAAACACCGGAAACTTTCCCTAATTATATCCTTTGCAGCTACGACATAGAGGTGGAAGAACACTTTGGCGTTTACTTCGGTGAAAAGCAGACGATACGTTGCACACACGGAGTATACGAGGGAAAAGAAGTATTGGTTTTGAAAAATGCAATGTATCTCATAACTTTAGACAAAAAAAGTTACTATAAAGTAAGAATGGACGAAGTAGTTTGGGTTAACGGAAAGGTAGTTGGTGAAAACCTGTTGGTAAGACGACTTCCCGAAAAGGAGCATGAGATATTCACCCTAAAGACCAACAACCAAACCGCCATAGCTCTTACGTCCTTAAACGACATCATGGTAGGTGATGTTTTGCAGATTTACCGCAATCAGGGTATAGAAACACCACAAGGCTATTGTATACCCTATGAAAGTATTATTGGTGTGTGGAATGACCATGAAGCTAAAAACATACATCATTTAAAACCAGTGGCATGAGCGAAAAAGTTTCACCCGTAAGAAAGTTGATTAAATCTATAGAATCCTTTTGGGAGGCATACGCTGATAATTTAGACTCCGTAGCCAAAGGAGAAGAAATAAAATATGTCATAGAAGATAGGATGGTAGAAACTGTTCTTAAAATGACAAAAGAAATAACTAGTTTTGAACAACTTGAAAAAATAGCTAACCCTGAATTAAAACTACGAGAATTAGCCGTTGAACAAAAACCTATTGAGAATATGTTCGAACATGCAGTAAAGAAGGTGAGTAGAAATGGCAACACAAAGGTTTAATTTATGGAAATCCACTTGGTACGAAACACCTGAAATACCCCCCTTAAAAAAAATAAGAGGTAGCCACCTTAAACTTCAAGACCAAGTATGGACGCGGCATACTGAATACAAGCAGTGGAATTGGAATGACGACCCCAAAAAGGGCGCAATGTGGTGGGATAAACCATCACCCGGTCAGCTTGAATGGTATTACGACGAAATAGACAGGATTTTGCATGGTGAATGGGTAATGATAGAAGGAAGACCCGTTTATTTAAACCTGTTCGCATATTTCTATTTTCAATGGTTTGTTACCAAAGAAGGGTTTTACCCTAAGTTTAAAGATACCTGCATCAGCTTCATGTACTTCATGGAGCATGTGTTTTTTAAAAATCATAAATGCAGGGGTGGAAATACCATGAAGGGTAGGCGTAAGCACGTTTCCACCATGTGCATGTCTATTATGCTTCAATTTGGTCTTATTAAGCAAAATATTGAAGAAGGTATTACTTCAATGGCTGCTAAAGACGCTGAAAAGATATTTCAATTAATGCTTGTTAATGGGTATTCACGACTTCCTAACTTCTTAAAGCCTCGTATCAGCGGAACAGACGACCCAAAAACAACGCTGCATATTACTAAGCAGGCAGGTAAAATAACCAAAGACCAAGCCACGGGCGCAAGTAAGGACGGATTAAACAATAGGATAGAGTGGCGCGCACCAAAATCAAACGTATTTGACGGTGACGGACTATGGTTTTTGCTACTGGATGAATGTCTACACCCCGACACTAAAATACTTTGTGAGGGATATATTTTTAGACCAATAAAAGATATTAAAATAGGTGACTTAGTTTATGTTGAAGGAGGTAAATTATTACCTGTTATGCAAAAATTTGAAGGTTATGATGAAATGTATCGTATTCATCAACCATATTCAAAAGATTATATAGTTTCCTCTAGGCATAGATTGTACTTAGAGCAAAGATGTAAGGTTGACAGTATAAAAGATGACGGAATAAAGTATTATACACCAGAACAGTTTATAAAATTAGGAAAGTATAGAAAAAGAACTACACATGGATTAAGAAGTTTGGGTTTAGTTTTTCCTGAAAAAGAAATGCTTATTGACCCGTATATTTTTGGAGCGTGGATAGGGGATGGCAGGTATACTGGGCTATCTTTTATATGTAATTTTGTTGATGAGCCTGAATTGTTATCACATCTTGTTAATTACGGTCAGCAAAAGGGATATATAACAACAGTTAATCCAATAAGTTACTGTAAAAAAGCCGTGTGGGTTATATATAATCTTAATAAAAAGCATGGTAGTGTTAATTACTTAACAACAGAACTTAAACGACTTGGCGTTTATAAAAACAAAAGGATACCAACCGATTATTTACACAATTCACGAGAAAATAGGCTTAAACTACTTGCCGGATTAATAGATACGGATGGGCACGCCTCTAAAGGCAAACGACACGGTTCAATAACTTTTGCTATGTCAAAAATGGGTATAATAGAAGATATTTCATTTTTGGCTAAAAGTTTAGGTTTTTCCGTATCCAATATAAAGTACGCTAAATCAAATTTTGGTTCGGATACATGGAAACTATCCATTAGCGGTGACTTATCAACAATACCAACCATTGTAAAAAGGAAAAATTTTAATAAGTATGAAAAGCAGTATGCTTTTAGAAGGAATAGAATTGAAATAAGTAAATTAGGTATAGGTCAGTATATTGGTATACAGGTAAAGGCGGATTGCGATGAAGATAGGAGGTTAATATTAGAAGACTTTACTATAACTATGAATTGTGGTAAATGGCCTACAGATGTACCCATAGATGAATATTTGGAGATTGCATCCAATATTATTACAGCAGGTGAGGAAATGGGGCGAATAGTCTGCATCACTACTGTAAACAAAGGAGATAAGGGTGGTACACGATATAAAATCGTTTGGGATGGTTCAGATCAGGACGACCTAGATGAATTGGGGCAAACTAAAAATAAACTCATTCAATATTTCATCCCCGGCTACATGGGTGGCAGGGATTTGGGATGGGTTGATAAGTTTGGAAATTCGGTTTGGGACACCCCGACAGAGGCGCAGACAGAATGGTTGAAAAACGACCCCTATACGCTTGACCCATACATGGGGTGCAAAGCATACTGTGAGTTACAGCGAAGATTAAAAGCTGATGACCCCGAAAAGCTACAGGAAGAAATACGAATGTTTCCCTTTACACCCGAAGAAGTTTTCAGGGGCGCTAATAATTCCTGTTATTTTAACATAAAAGACTTGAATGACCAAGTTGAACGGGTAGAAGCAAAATTAGAATACGCTTCGCTATATCGAAAAGGTTTATTCAGGGCAAGTTCAAATGGTGATGCTTATTTTGAAGATGCTGAATTGGGAACGCCAAATGAAAGTCCTGAATTTATGTGGTACTTTCTTGATTTACCCGAACAAAAAGATGCTAACAAATACACTTGGATAGGCGGTCACAGGACACCCACAAATACCGATTGGGGTGTAGCTGGCGCTGACTTAATCAACAACTCCGAAACTACCGCAGAGAAAGGCTCTGACGCCTCTATTTGTATTTTTAAGCGGTACAATGCTTTAGACCCCGATAATTCAGGTATGATAGCGGGACTTGGTATAGGCAGGCCAAGTTCAGTAGCATTTATGCATGAACAACTCTTTCTTTGTTTACGGTATTGCGGTATAAAAGCACTTATAGAACGCTCCCCTATAACGTGGTATGACTATGCTTTAGATAAAAAATTATTAGGGTACTGTGTTAAAACCAATTTAAAAATAACAGGTGAGGAGCGCTACGGTATTGCCGCGCAGGATGGAGAGGGTAGGGAACAACATTTAACGGAAATGATTGAGTACGCATCTGCCAACGTAGGGAAAATTTGGTATTTAAGAGTATTAAGAGATATGTTCGGATTTAACGTTAAAGAACGTACTTTGTACGATGCTTGCATGTCCTTTGGATACGCACTCATGGGGTTGAAGGACAAGCACCGTCAAATGGTTCATGATGAAGATACCGTTCAAATGTACAGGATATATGACCTTAGAGCAAAATATGGTAAAAGAACAGCTTAGTAACAAAAATAGTCATTATAAATATTTGGAATAATGTTTTATATTTACGATTATTTTTTTCATAGATGCCAGACGTAGAAAATTCTAATTATAAGGGTCAGTTCCCAAGCCCTATAATGCCCCGTGAGGAATTGAACAAGCCCGAAACGGGCTATCAGACGGCACAGGCTATTTATAATTCCTGTATATGGGGCGAGAATAGCTACTACGGTATCCGAAACACACAATTTGCCGACAACCGAGTTTTTGGCGCAGGTAAACAACCATTTCAGACTTATTTGGACATATTAGGGGTTGACGGGAAAGCCTCTTATATGAACTATGATTATCATCCCCGTCCAATAGCACCCAAATTCCGAAATATTCTCGTCAATGACATTATGGCTCGTTTGGAGAGCGTGGACTGTACAGGATTAGCACAGGGTATTCAGCAGCGCAAGGACGACAAGAAGAACGAAATGGCGTTCAAAATGAAGCATGGCGACTTCGTGCAGGCGGCAGAACAATCAACCGGAATGAAACTATCGCCTGACAATGACTTTCAGCCGGAAACAGACGATGAGCTGGAATTATGGGCAGGGTTAAACGATAAAGAGAAAGAAGAAACGCTGATGTCAGAGGGCGTTTCATTCATTTTAGAGAATAACGGTCAGGAAGCCACGAAAAAATTATTGGCAGAAGACTTGGTAGACTGTGGGTTAGCCTGCGAGTTCACGGGTTTTAATGGTAGGAAAAGGATAGTAAGCAAAAGAATACGCCCCGAATACTTGGTTTACGGCACGACACTAACGTTAAACTTTAGAAACATACCCTACGTAGGTCACGTTGAGCGCATATCTATACTGGACGTAAGGCTAATGTACCCCGAATATCCTGAAAAACAACTGTATAAATTAGCTTATCAATTTAAAGGATTTTACGGAAACCCCGATACTTTGGTTGACTTTATAGCAGACTACGAAATATCCTATACACGTCCTTACGACTCATTTTTAATTGACGTGTTATTTTTTAGGTACAAAGTACAAAAGGAAATCAATTATACTAAAGGCGAAGATATTTACGGTAACAAAATTGTCGAATATCGTGTCATTAAAGACAATCCCAAGAAGAAAAACTACAAACAATATATCCCCACTTGGTATCAGGGTGCTTGGTTAATCGGAGCGACCGATGTTTTGGAGTGGAAAGAAATGCCTAACCTGATAAGAAACAACGAAGATGTTGAAGATGTAATGTCGGGTTACGCTTTGTATATGCTGAATAACGATGGCGATATGTTGCCTGTTTCACCTATGCAAAGCATTAAGTCCTCTATTATTCAGATGGATTTATCTATACTAAGGATGCAGAACGTATTGGCTAAAGTTGCGCCACCGGGGGTAAAAATAGATTTGGACGCTGTTACCGAAATGGATTTGGGTACAGGAAGCAAGTCTATCGGATACATGAAACTACGTGAATTGTACCAAGAAACAGGTGACATTCCGTGGCGTAGTTCTAAAATATCAGGTGATAGGGTAAACATGCCACCTGTAGAGCAAATCATTTCTTCTTACGGAAATATGCTATCAGAGCAGATAGCGGTGTATAACTTTGAACTAAATAATATCAGGGACTATTTAGGCATTAATGAGGTTAAGGACGGAAGCGGTGTTCCGTCAAGAATAGGGCTAGGCGTTATGCAGGGACAGGTACAAGCCTCAAATATGTCCACAGCGCACATTTATAACGGCTATGTAAGCATTTTAACCGATACGGCTAAGTCAATAGCCATTTTGCTTTGGGATGCCTTAAACACGCCCGAAACCAACGATATGTACATTAGGCTATTGGGAAAGTCCAATGCTGACTTCATTAAGTACAACAAGGAATTAACCAAATCAAACTACCTGACCAAAATATCGGTAAATATGAACGCAGAGGATATGCAATGGCTAAGTGAGTTTTTAACTACAGCAGTGCAGCAGAAACAAATGATGCCTGACGATGCTATGATGGTTAAGAAGTACTGCAAGTTTGATATGGAGTATGGCATACGCTATCTGACTTTCATTCAAAAGAAGCGTATGAAAGAGCAGCAACAAGCTCAACAGCAAATGGCTAAACAGCAACAACAGGCCACCGCGCAACAGGCACAGCAGCAAATGCAGATGAAGGAACAATCAGATGCAGCAAGCGATAAGCGTGAAATGGTTAAGGTAGAGAAGAAAACAAGTGGCGAACACATGAATAAGCTGCAAGACCTTATCAACCAATCGTTACTATTAGCGCAACAAGGTAAGGGTAAACTCCCGGTTTATGTGCAAAACCTAATAGCAAATCAGGAAGCCTTGCAGCAAAATCAGCTTGAAATGAAGATTGCTGAAATGGAAGCATCGTTAGAAGAACACGATTTGCAAATGACGCAGATAGCCCAACAGAACCAAATGCAACAAGCCGCACAGCAGCAACAAAATCAACAGCAGGGACAGGGGCAGCCACAAGTCGCGTAAAATAAATTTGGTTCATTATAACTTTTTGTTATACCTTAGTAATAAATTGATTAAACTTTATGGCAGCAGCAGGACTTTCAGAACTTGAACAGGAATTTTATAAGGACATTATTGAAGGAAATGGTGGCGGTGATGAGGATAAAGAAAAACAAAACCAACAGGACGACGATGCTGCAAAAGCAGCCCAAGAACTTGCTGATAAGCAAGCCGCTAATGCTAAGTTAATCGAAGAACAGGAAGCAGCCAATCAATCTAAAATAGCCGATGAATTAGCCAAGAAAGAGGAAGAAGAAAGAAAGGTTAAAGAGGCGCAGACTGCTATACAAACCAAATCCAACAAAAAGTATGTTTCCATAGATGACGAGAAATCAATCTATGAAATGCTTGACAAAAAGTATCGCCCCGACCGCATGAAGCCCGAAGAAAAGGCTTTGGCATTTATAGCAAAGGAAAATCCGGGATTGGAGGACGACGAATTAATGTTCATAGCATCTTCTGAATATGGAATAGGCGTCACCAAGCCCGACGAAGCAGAATTAACCGATGAACAGGTTATTGCCCTTAAAAAGCAGGATATAGCCCGTAAACAGCTTTTTCTAAAGGCAGATAACTATTTTAAGGACGAGGCAAGCAAGATAGAGTTAAACGCAGTTGACCCTATTGAGGACAACGAGGAATTTAAAACCTATCGCCAACAGCAGGCAGAACAGGCGCAACGCCAAGCAGAACAAGAACAAAATTTACAAAACACCATACAGCAAATAACAAAAGCTACCAATTCAATTTCCGAGTTATCAGTACCGACAGAAATAGACATCGACGACCGCAAGTTCGCGGTTGATGTTAAATTTAAGGTCGATGCTGATAAGCAAAAGCAATTAATTGACTACTCTAAACGCTACTCCCCTACAGACGCGGAGATAGCACAGTTTACAGACACAGAAGGCAAGTTCGACTTCAAATCGTATCAGGCAGAGTTAGCCAACCGTCTTTTCTACAAGGATATTGTTAAGGCAGCGCTCCGTCAGGGCTTATCACAGGACAGGGAAGCATTTATCGAAAAAGAACTCAAAAATTCCACGTTAAGGAATAATGATGTTTCTGAAACGGTAGACAAACCTTTTGACTTTGTTAGTTACTATTATGATAACTATGCCGGGAAATAATTAACAGATTTTTCGAACTTTTAAATCAACAACAAAATGGCACAACCGGGTGGACAAAACCCCTCACAAATAACATTAGGACTTACGCCGGGCTTAAACTATCAGTTTGAATCCGACCTTTCCATGCTTGTACCGAGGGCTTATCCAAAATTTATCAAGCAATTTCCTTCACTGGCATCAAAAAATTACATTGTACTACGTGAAGCGCAGAACGCAGGTCTTTACACTGCAAATAAACAATTCTACCAGTGGACACAAAAAGGTAAGAACGCACCTGCTTTTCAGGTAGCTACTACCGCTAATCCGGGCGCATCGTCAGGAACCATTACCTGCTCCACTGCTTACCAGTTTGACAACAACACCCTTTCCCCTTTTGGCAACGGTCTTTATTTCCGTAACCAAACAAGCGGTCAGGTAGTTCAGTTGACAAACGTGGTAAATGCAGGCGGTGCTACTACAGCTACAGCCACCACCACTGATGGAAGCAACCTGTTAATCAACGCTACCGATATTATGACTTGGTCAGCAACGGTAGTGGGTGAAGCATCGGGAAGCCAAACAACAATGGCAACTGTGGACGTTAAGGTAACGAACTATTGCGCTACCATCAAAACTACGCAGACATTTACCGATTGGTCAATGTTCGAGCGTTTGGATATTCCAAACAACCCGTCAGGTTTCGACCGTATTCGTTTCCGTCAGCAGGCAGATGAACGCGACCGTTTCCTATTCCAACAGGAAGACCTTTTGATGTTTGGCAAGCCGATGACCAATATATCGGGTGTGACCAACAACCACACAGGTTTGATACCTAACATGCAGGCTAACGCCACAACTGATACGGTGTCAACCATTGTGAATCAGGCGTACTTCGACAATATCCGTAGGAACGTTGACGCACAGGGGTATTCCATGAACTACGACTGCTTGCTTAACATCGAGCTTCGTATCAAGTGGGAAAACTTCATGATGTCAACCTACAACGCGGGTACTTTGGTACTGGCAAACAGGGACGCATTTATGGGAGAAGGTGCAGAAATCAACAGGAATTTCAAGGCTTACGAGCTTCACGGCATCCAATTGAACTTCATGACTTACGACTACTTCTCTATCGCCAACGTGTTCGGTGGACAGCCAAACAGCGGCTTGTACAACAACGCCTGCGCAATGATACCTCGCGGTGACGGTGTTAACCCGGAAGATGGTACTAACGTGCCGCGTTTCCAAGTAAGGTGGCAGGGAGTGAGCGAAGGTGCTTCGGCAATTAAACTTCGTCTGACAGGCGGTTACGCACCCGTACCGACAAATGATACTGAAAACTTGGTTGTATCGACCGTGGCTACCAAAGGCTTACAGGCTTTTGGCATCAACGGATACCAATGGCTGCAATTAGCAAGCTAAAATAAAGCAAGGGTGGGCAATGTCGCTCACCCTTAATTCTTTGACATCATGCAACAATCACCAGTAACCCGGAAACCCGTGCGTATGGGCAGACCTCCAAAAAAAAGAGAGGAAGAACCCCAACAGAACGACACCCCGGAGAAAATTGATTTAGGGTTTGAAATTGACCCGACAAAGGTTTACATTTTTGAAACCTTAAAAAAATCAGAGATACCGCGCTATGAAAATTTAGGCGCAACAACAAAGGCTTTTGACCCGGAAGAAAAAAGATACCGGGACTTACGCTACGTTGCTACAGCACCAAGTATTTTCCCCGAAGAATGGGACGAAAGTTTCTTGGAAAGACCCGAAGAACCTTTGGGCTTTTGGCGCAATCAATTAACCGTATTGGGCGAGGATATTCGTAAGATAGAATACATTTTCAATCATCCCCTTTACGACCAATCCCCTTTCCGGGTGATGAACCGACCTGCCATGTATACTTTGGTAGACAAGGAAGTTCAGGAACAAATAAAGGCAAAAAGACACGCTACCGAAAAGAGGGCTTTGGATGCTATAGCGGATATGGCTATAGAAGATTTAAGACCCATTGCAAGGGTAGTATTCGGCATAACAGAAACGTCCGACTTGGCTATTGTAAATGCCATGAATGAGTTTGTCAAAAAAGACAAGCAGGGCACAAAGCAAAGCAACGCAGAAAAGGTGCTTGACAACCTTACAAATAAAAGGCTGCACAGGGAGTTCAATATACAATGGGGTATTGATAACGGAGTGCTTACCGTAAACAGGGATAAGGGCGAAGTAATGATGGGCGATACCTTAGTAACGCATTTAAATACCAAAAATGCCATAAAAGAGTTGGTAGAGTACTCCCTATCAGACGCAGGTAAAAACTGGTATATATTGCTTCGATCAAAAGTAAAACTTACCTTAGAGTAAGATTTAGGTGAATAGTGGTTAGGTTTGGCCGGGGTAGTGGTTTTCCCCGGCTTTTTTTAATGATGCCACATGGTAGTAAATACAATGAACCATCCTATGATGGCTAAAATAATAGCAAATCCACGAAAACCCCAAGAGTAAGGTGCGGTTGGCGGGTATGCGAAAGCTGCAAGCGTGAAAACTATCGTACTCACGATTACCCAAATGGTTGTGATATTCATAATAAAATAACAAAATTGAAATAAAAAAGTTTTGTTATATTTGGTCATGGCAAATGTTAGCATAGACGCTGTTCATACCTTAGTTTATTCGATAGCGGCTAAACAAATAGCGGCATTTCCAAGCCCGGCAGAATTTAACGAATACGCTAATTTAGCAAACATCGACCTTTTCAACTATTACAATGACGAAAGGGAAAAGCTACTGGTAAAAGTCAAACAGGGAGAGAAGATTTTCGTCCCACCTGTGTTATCAACTTTTGTTCAATACAATGTTGTTTTAGGGCAGTCGGGTAATGTTTTAACACAACCCGACGATTATTTATACGACCTTCAATTAACAAGCGCATCCACTACATTATATACTAAAGTTGATTACGATAAGGTTGCTAATTATCTTAATAGTACGATTGACGCACCAACTACGGATAATCCTATATACGTTGAATTGCCGGATACCTTTGAAATTTATCCAACATTAACCAATAATCATTTAACTTACTTAGGTCAGCCGCCAGCAGTTTTATGGAACTATTCATTAGTAAATGGTCGTCCGGTTTATAACCCAACGGGGACTTTAGACTTCGGGTGGCAAGGCACTGAAATATACCGCTTATCGGCTCGTATTTTAAAGTATATGTCAATTTCGATTAAAGACGACGAATTGATGCAGGCAGCACAACAAATGGAACAGGGAGCATCGTAATGGCACTAACTACAAAAAAAGAATTAGTTCAGGAAATAGCATATGCCCTATACGGTGGTATGCCATCTGCAGACCGTGCCATTTCAGACCAATACATACTAAGACAGGTAAATGACGAAATAGCGGCAGCGGCAGTTAAATCAGCCTTTGGTACGTATAATTTAGACGGCTGTGTTTGTGCTGACGATATATTCAGAATAACCTATACGGCACTACCTGTGACGCTTAACACTATTTCGGGATATTATACCACCCCGCTTCCTGCACAACCCGTAGGACTACCATCAAACCGTTCTTTTGAAATATACGCACCTGCCAATCGTGGTGGCGCACAGTCAACTCTATTTAAAATGATAACCCGTAGCGAAGTGCAGTTTGTAAGAAGTTTGCCATCTATAAAAAAGGTGTGGTGCTTTGTCGATAACGGAAATATTAATTTTATTGACAGCTATCAGATAATGGCAACTTATCCCACCATAGCTATGTCGGTAGTAACATCGGGCGCAAATGACTTAAACGCATTTTTAAACCTTCCCGACGATATGATAGGTGAGATACACCAAAAGATTTATGGAGAACTAAGGCAGTTGATAACCATTCAAGATACGTCACCACTACCGGCAATGGATTCACCACAACCGAGGGGTTAAAAATATATTATAACTTTTTGTTATAATGATTATATTTGAGTGATGGATATAAACTCACTTTCCCCGCTTATCACACTGGACGAGATAGTTAATAACTTCCTCGACATGCACCAAATGCCCCAAAGCAAGTACAGGCGCATTTATTCAATGGCAATAAGAGGGTATCGTTTATTCTACCGTGACAGTTTGGGCATACCAAAACAGGTGACTTTACCAATTTTAGCCAACGGAACAAGCGTACTGCCAACGGACTGCATGAGTAATATTTCAATAGGCGTACTTAATCAACGTGGTGAAATAGCAAGTTTAACCTACGACCAACTTTTATCCATAACCGATAGCACTTCAAACGACAGGTATAGCCAACAAACAGAAGGAACATTGGTAGATAACGACCAAATGTTATTTTCGCTACAGGACGGTGTTAATGTGGGATATGCGGGGTACGGTGGCTTCGGTTCGTTGGGCGTTGGTTCGCAACCCGTAATAGGATTTTACAATATTGATTGGGCTAACAGGGTTATTATCTATAACTTTCACACGCAGCAAACAGAGGTAATTTTTGAATACTTGGCAGTACCAAACGCAGATGGGGATTACGCTATACACCCTTTCTTTCAGGAAGCTATGATAGCTTGGTTGAACTGGCAAGACAGTATAGGCAACGCCCGTAAGGGAAAAGGCGAAAGACAATTAAATCAACGAGATTTTGACGTGCAATATCTCAACGCAAGGAAATCACTTCATCCATTCAATCCAAGTGACCTTTATAATGTTAGCAGGCAGGGCGATAGGATGGCGCCCAAAAGCTAATGGCTATACTCAAGGATATTAAATTCTTTCAGGGTGGTTCTATGAACTCCGACGATGCCATAGAGTACCGCCCAAAAAATGATTACTTTCCCGCCTACAATATTCGCACTACAGGTACAGAAAGTTTAGAAGAAGGATACATAACTAATATTGAATCCAACGCATCCGTAGCAGCATCGGTACTCCCCGGAATATCGCTTTGTATCGGTTCGGCAGGTTTTGAATCAGCACGTATCGGTTTGGAGTTTATTTACAATTCTGCAAGCCACAACACGATAAACAGCATTAACTACGACACTAACGAAATAACTGAAATTGACATACACTTTTGGCCTTTAAACCCACAGCACTACGTAAATGATATTAAGTTAGTTAATAATGACTTTTTGCTTTTTAACGATAACTTCAATCCACCTGCCTACTGTAACTATAACAGACTTTTAGCCGGGCAAATAACAAGTTATAATCAACTGCTTTTAATACATAGGCAGCCATCGGTTATACCAACTGCTATATTTGGAAACGACCCGTCGCGAAACATCAATAACTTCAATAACAGGTTTTTTCAGTTTCGGTCAGAATACGTATTCCAAGACTACGAACAATCGGCTTATGGAAGCATTTCAGCATTATCTATACCCGCAGAAAGTGCCACGCCGGAGGGAACTACAGACGTAACCGTAAACAACAATCAAACCATACAATTTGACGCAGGCGATAGCACCGTAAAGCAAATCGTATTGGCAGCAAGGGAAAACGAGAATACAAACCTTTGGAAAAGCATATTAACGATTGATAGGTCAACTCTTGCAAGTTTACCATTGACTGTAAATATCCCTATTCAGCAGTATTTGGCCTATGACCCCGTTACTAATTTAATCAGCTTTGTTTTCTATAATGATGGGTTGTATGTAAATATTCCCGCTTTAATTACTGACCAACTGTATGATAACGTACCACAGCAGGCGGGTGCTTTAGAGATAGTCAACGGAAACCAAGTAATGCTTGGCGACATAACTACAGGTTATGATAGGCCGAATACACCAGTAAGTTTAAACAGCACCAACTACAACCCGAATTTAACCTCACCTACGGGAAATACATTCCCAATGAGCCGTACCATTATCAATTCGGGTCAGTCAGGAAGCGGTGAGGGGAATCACAAGAGGTTAGTTGTGATAGAATTTGGCGGTGTAGTTAGGCAGGGGGACTTTGTGACTATTATTTTAGTGGATATACGCAATAGTTCCAACATTCTTACTTATAATTTCGCAGCTTGTTCATTTGCAGAAAGCGGCGATACAAGGACATATATCATTGACAATGCACCTACAATTCCCAATACTTCGGTATATTTCCCTACCGATAATAACTCGATAGGTATTAATATTATCACGCCACCTTACTTTACCTTGCAGTCGTGCAGTATAACTTATTTTAATGCGGGAAGCGGTTTTTTTAAATCTATACACGCCCTAAAGGGCAACTCAAGCTATCAGGTAGCTTTGGCTCACTACGACTATTGGGGTAGGCCATTCCCGATACAAACCGACCCGACATATATCGTAAAAACCAATAGCTACGCACAAGCACACGGATTGACCTCTGAAATAAATTGGGCGCTATTGGCAGAAAATGCCCCGGTAGGAGCTTATACTTATCAGTGGTTGCTTTCCAAAAATAACACACACTTACAGTGGCTTGACGTTATGGTTTCCGTGTTGAATTATAACGGAACTTGGGACGCTCATACTAATATGACCACTATACGTGGTGGTGGTTCGGGGAGTCCGGCAGCCTTAACGCCAAATCAAAGCGGTGCAGGCTATGATATAGGAACGGTATACGAAATAAGCACCCCAAACCTAACTACCGACACTTCGCTTAACTTGGGTAATGGCGTTCAAACGTACAATACAGGGGATTATGTAGTAAATAACGGAACATATTGGTTTATACTTCCTGCATCCTATGGTAATTTAGTTACCACGACAGATTATTATTTTTACTTCAACTCGCTAAATGCCTTTAACGTCAAGAATAATTCATCTATACTTTCTTATGATTTTACAGAGGGTGACAGGTGTACCGTTTATTACTCGCAAACTCCGGGAGTAGGAAATCCGCCAACATGGTATGACGGAACGGTTCAACCGATAATCGACCTGCAAGTACAGTCGTATGATGCTGCTAACTTCCTGTTAAGGGTAAACGGACTGCCATCTGTGCCACCGTCTAACTTGGCTGGACTTGACATATTGGTAGAAGTTTATACGCCACAAAAACAAAGCCAATCTTTAACAGAAATAGCCTTTTTTGAAACAGGACAGGTATATAATATTGTTAACGGGCAGTACCAAACTTTAACAGGTGTTATTACACAGGGGGACAACTATTTTAAGACACGGGAAGTATCGGGAAGTATCGACCCTAATACCCTATATACTATCTTGGTAGAAGACCCTAATTATACCGACTTTTTCCCATCAAAATTTTACTCATACGGCAGACCCCGAACCTATAGCGACATTATGGGTCGTGTCGAACAAATCGCCTGCATCAACTATTCGCAATTATATGTGGTCGGTTCACAGGTAAACGGACTTACGACTTTTTACGCAGCCAATATTTACGGGCAATCAGGCGGTCAGACATCGGCAAACTTTGGTAATATTATTAAGTTAATTCAGATCAATAATGAATTGGTCTGCATACAAAAGTTAAATCACGGCTCAATACCTGTTTATATCAGTATCATTGAAGACCAAGCCGAGCAGCAGAATGTAGCTATCAGTGAGTTTATTTTGAATAACATTCGCTACACGCAAGGTAAACATATTGGCATAGGTAACGGGGTGCGCTCCGTAGCGGTTTATAATAATATTATTTACTGGATTGACGAAAACAGGAACGAACCCGTAAGGTGGGCGGGTGATGGCTGTATCCCTATTAGCGGGAAAATGTCAAAGTATTTCCGGCAAACCCTACAGGCAGCTTACGCAGCAGGTTTTCAGCCGATAGGGTGGTATGACATCTATAACGATGAGTACGTTATTTCTATCCCACAACCGGGCGGCATTGTAATGAATATTGCTTTCAGTCCCGCAAACTGGCAGTATCAATCGCAGTTCAGCGTATTACCCGCAGACATAACTATTATTACTAACCCACTTCATTCAAGCCCGTCTTATAACGATATTACGGGCATTGTAGTAGTAACACCGTCAACTAACTACGTGGGTAACGATAGCTTTCAGTTTAGTTTCCCCGGAAGCCCATCGGTACGCACCGCATGTTACAACTGGATAACCGGAAGCGGCAGTGTAAATGCTTTTTACTTCACTCCGTTAACTGGCGCGCCATTAAGCACTTTAGAGCAAAGTAACACGATTTCGGTAACTGGAAACGATTATCCGGTTCCAATAAGTATCACAGGCGACCCCGGATTTGCTTATTCAGTTAATGGCGGTGCTTTCACATCTTCACCGGGAATAGTAAATAACGGTGATATTGTACAGGTAGAAGTAACCAGTTCGGGTAGCTTAAACACCGGGACAAGCTGTACCCTTACAATTGATGGACAAAGCGCAAGCTATATTGTCACAACTACGGGAGCAGGGCACTTAACAGCGTCAGCACGGTACGGAATAACAATCATAGATATTTCTAACGGTAGTGCCACAATAGCACCGTCAGCACCGGGAACAATAAACCTTGTGCCAAATAATTCACATGCGTATGTTTATTCTACTATAAGTGGTGGAACAATAAATGTCACGATAAGCGGAGAACCGGGAGTTATTCCGGGTCATGTGGCTTTATTCTTAGAGGTAGCAGGCGTGGTAGTTGACCAACAAACTATAATAGGCAGTAAATCATTATATCAATTAAATTTGGGTTCTATGGCAACAGACCCGACATTGGTGGTTATAGGTATAGCAACTTTTTAAAATGAGCTTCACAGCGTTTGAAAATAACCGTATTATATTTTCACTTGTAGATTTGGCAACAACTACGGGATGGTCGCCAAATGCAGACGGTTCAGCGAGCCATGACAGTTGTAATGATGGCAACCTATATTTGCTAAATACAACGCTTATAATAGGGCAAAGATACCGTTGGACATATTACCTTAACTCAATTAGTTCGGGATACGTACAGGCAAGCATAGGCGCTCAACAGACCATTGTAGGATTTATTGACGAAACAGGAATAGCCACATCAACACAATTTTGGTTTTACTCTAACGGGACGCTTAATATAAGTGATTTCAATATTGTACTTGATGTTATTGAAGAAAGTCCATATCAGCAAAACACCATAGCCCTTTCTGAAAAGTTAGGCAAGTGGACATCGTTCTATTCTTTTATTCCTGATAATGCTTTCTCTATATTTACAAGGACATACAGCACTTTTAGGGGGCAAACCTATTTCCACGAAGCAAACACGCCTGACAGGTGTAACTTTTACGGTGTACAATACCCTGCTACAATATGGTTTTCAACTAATCAGCAGCCAAGTATATCGAAAACATTTCTCACTATTAACTACCAAGCAAATCAGCTTTTAGTAACGCCAAGTTTAGGAATAAACACTTCTACAGGGCAAAAAAGCGAACTGATAAACGTAGATTTTGAGCAACAGGTATTAACAGACGGAGCGATAACGGTGATAGGTTACGAAGTAGAAGGGCTTTATAAAGGAAGTTTTATGCGGGAGTTCCCTGACTTGGTTAATGGAAATCCATTGAAAGGCAATTATTTAACTATGGGGCTTGAAACAACAGCACCAAGCGGTATTTTAGTCCTGTTTACAACCGAAGTAAGTTATAACCATTCTTATCAAAATATTCGTTAGTGTAACTTTTTGTTATATCGTGTAAAAAATATTTATATTTATATCCAAAATGGAAGAAGTAGCCACTTTATCATACGAACAACTCATAGCCGAAGTCAAAAAGGAAATGGTTTTTATGGGTTTGTCTGATTTTCCTACTTACGACCTTTTCACACCGGGACTTTATGTACGGACGGTTCATATACCCGCAGGCAGTTTTGTTATTTCAGAGAAGCATAAAACCATACACCCATACATGCTATCACAAGGGAGTATAAAGATATTTACAGAGGATGGCGGTGTTGAAGTGCTGCATGCTCCCTACATGGGCATAACCAAACCGGGAGTACGGTTTGCAGAGAGCATAAGTGACGTGATATGGAGTACTTTTCATTCTACTAAGGTTATGCCAAAGGATGATAGCGAAAAAGAAATGGTAATAGCCCGTAAAAAGGTTAGAAAAAGAACAATAATTGAAGATAAATCATTGAAAGTGAGGAACTTACGTTGAGTTGGGTCGCAGTCGGAGTTACCGCAGTTAGCGGAGCCATAAAAATCGGGGAGGGCATAAGTCAAAATTCAAAAGCCAATGCTATTGAAAAAAGTAACCCATATCCAACAGAAGGAGTGCAGCAAGAGTACAGTCAAAACGTAAACACCGCGCAGCAGTTAGCTAATCAAGGTATAGCAGCCCCGGCATATAATAATCAATCGCAGGCTATTCAGCAAAACCAAGCAGGTGCTTTACAAACATTATCCCGTTCCGCTAATCCGGGTGCAAATTTGGCGAGTATAGTACGTCAGGGCGACCAAGCAACAAATAATTTAAACGCACAAGACGCATTAGCACGAAATAGAAACATGCTTAACCTTTTACAGCAACGCTCTATTTTGGCACAACAAAAAGACAAAGCATGGGATTGGAACTTTCAGCAAAAGTATTTGGGTAATTTGGCTAAATCACAGGCGTTACGAGGTTCGGCAAATGCTAATATCAATTCGGGTGTCAATGACTTTGCAGGCGGTGGATTAGCAGCAAGCAGGATGGGTGCATTTAATGGTAGTGGTTCTGTAGCTGACGCACCCGATGGTTCATCAATAAGCGCACAAGGCGGTACAGATTCAGGCATGGGTCAACCGGGTTTTAATCCATACGGTTCAAATGGTCAGGGCTTAACATCGACACTGTAATGGCAGAGATACAACCAAATTGGGGACAAATTTACGCTGACGGGCGCGGCCAAGCCCACGTATGGCAAGGCAACCCCGGACTTGATGACTTAAATAAACGCTATGCTACCCAACAACAGCAGCAGGCGACCAATGTAGCTGATTTTACTAAGGAACTTGCTAAACTAAACTTCAACGGCTCACGTGATGCCGATATGCCCGTATTGCATAACGATTACGGCAACATATTAAAAACATTTCAGCAGTACCGTTCCGAAACGGACCCCAAAAAGCAACAGGCATTAAACCTGCAAATGCGCCAAATGCAGAATGAATTTTTATACAAGGCGCAACAGAGCAAACAGGAAAACGACGAATACCACAAAGATGCCGCTTTAGCCCACAATCCTAACGTAGATTTGGATGATAGTTTTTGGAAAGATATGCCTGAAAGGGCAAAAGTATCCACATTTGACCCGAAGTACAATGACTTTAAAAACAAGCAATACCTTGTCCCAAAAAGCGACCCCATTAAAGATGCGCAGGAAATTGTTAAAAATATTTCAGGAACAACTACAACTACTGAACAAAGGTATAATAGGGCTACTGGACGGATGGAAAACGTAGCTACCACAGCTACAGAAATTCCACAGGATAAATTCATGAAAGCATGGGTTCAGTCACATACAGGCGACCCTAATAAAGTTAAAACGGCTATAAGGGAAACGGGGATACAAGACCCTGCACAGGCTGTTTTGGTACAGGGTCAAAGAATGTACGATGCCGTAAGCGGTGGCGGTAAGAATAGCCAAAAGGTAACAGGCGCAGGCATGACTATGGGTAATTTAGAAGCCCTTCAAGCTAACGCAGCACGTTTAAGGTCATTATACCCCACTTTCGGACAAGCGCAAAACCTGACTCCTATTTATAGGCAAAAATGGGTAAATGATATGCTTACAGGCGTACATGATAGCGGTGAGGCATTAAAAGCTAAGTTAGCCGCAGACCCGACCTATGATGGTACTTTGGATATAGGAAAACACCCAGATGGTAAACTGGAATTTAACGTACCGCCAAAAAGGGAATGGGACGCCACTAATCAGGAATGGAAACAAAAAGCGCCTGCAAGAAAGGTTATTATTGACCCAAAAGACCCCAACGCCAAAGTAAAGTTAAATGAACTTACCAATGAGTTAACAGGGGAGAAAGTAGATATTTCTGCTTTACAGACACAGGGCGGTAAAAAGCACGTATTACAGGTACAAAGCGAAGCAGAATATAACAAACTACCAAAAGGTACGCAATATATCGGCCCTGATGGTAAAACATACATAAAGAAATAATGGGGCAGTTTAATTGGACACCACCCGCTACGGATGAGGTTGTTACTCCACAAAAGAGTACATGGAAACCACCTGCATCTGATGTTTTGGTAGATTCAAAAAAAAAAGTAGATACTACACCCGCCTCATCGGTTGGCTCAAAGCCTTCCCCATCCCAAGATTTTAACCTTTATCAGCAATTACCGCCCGAAATAAGGGAAAAAGTTGACCAGTACAAACAAATAGCAGCACAAAAGCCAAAAGACCTATTAAGGAAAGCTACACCCGATGAAATTAAGCAGCAACACGCTATGGATAGTACGTTGGGTAAGGTGATGAAATCAGGTGCTTATGTAACCTCGCAAGCCTTAAAAGGTGGTACGCAAGTTCTTAAAGGCGGGGCATGGGTACTTAATCACTTAAACACAAGTTTATCCGATACGCAAATTATACCTGACAAGGCTTTTAAACCTGTAGATAAATTTACCGATTTAGGCGTTACTCCCGGTCAAAAATCACAGATTGAAGATACTAAATCTTTGGGCATGGGTGCTACCAAAACTTTGGGTATGTTGGCTAATATCGCCCCGGCAGCAGTTGGGGGCGAATATGCCGAACTACCAAAAACCATGTTCGCATTACAAGGATTTGGTCAGGGTCAGGAAACTATGGACGAAGTTGACCCCGACCACAAATTAAATCCTTTAGTCAGGGATGCCTACATAGGTGGTACGGGGGCTTTGAACGGGTTAATATTCGCTGATAAAAACGTAGGTCTTTTCGGAAAAGCATCGGCAGAAGTACAGGACAAAATCGTACAGGGCATTGTTACAGATGCTTTAAAGGAAACGGTAGATAAAAATCTTACACAGAATGGCTTTAAAACCGTTTTAAACGACACCAAAGACAAATTCATTGATAAGTTAGGCGAACTGATACCTAAATACGGTGAAGCCACATCAAAAGCAGCAGTTGACCTTTCTGCTTTGCAGGCAGGACAGGCAGTATTAAAAGGTGGCGTTGACTTAGCTTCGGATAGGCCAGTTTTTAATCAGACCATTGGTGGTGCTATTCAGGATATTAGTGATGCTGTATTAAAGCAAGCACCCTTATTCGGCACAATAGGACTACTACATGCTAATGATGCTGAAAAGGAAAAATACGACCTAGGCAGCAAAATAGCTGATTTGGATAATGATATTAAAAAGTATTCGGAAAAAACCGATGACCCTGTTAAAAATGCCGAAAACGAAATAAATTTAGAACAGGCAGAAAAAGACAGGGAAGAACTGAACAATCAACTTAAAAACGTAATTTTAAAACAAAAAGGCAATGAAAAAGACAAATCCAAAAGCGAAGATCACCAAGAAGAAAATGGGCGACCCGGACAGCAAGTGGCAGAACGACCCGAAGAAGGGCAAAGCAGCCAAAGCGAAGAAGGGCGGACACAAGAAAAACCTGATGTAAACAAATCGGGGGAAGCATCGGCTGAACCCGATTTAAAAGAACAAGACAATGCCGTTGAAAAAGGGAAAATCGAAGAAAACGATAGCGAACAACATATCGGAGTTCCACAAGGGGAAAACATTCCAAAAGACGAAGAAAAAGTTCGGGAAGAAAAAAGCCAACAAACAGGCGATAGCGGTAGCGTTCAGTCAAGCGAGGAAAAGTTAACTGGTATCACTAACTCCAAAGTTGAAGCAGAACGTGGCGAAGATGTGCCGCGTCAGAAAAAGAAATTAGCCGATGTTGACAAAGAGGGCAAACGCCTTATTGATAGCGGTGAACTTGACCCCGAAAAAATTTCCAAAGATATCGTCAAAGGAAAGGTAGTAGCTACCGAGGAACAGCAGGCCGCCTTACGTTACCACAAGGCAAAACTTGAAAACAGGCAGGATGCGCTATTAAAGGATAGCGATGAACACCCCGAAAATGCCGCTGAAAATCATTTAGAGTTTGAGCGCACCGAAGCCTTGCTCGAAGAAAACCGTGCCGCTACCGAAGAAATAGGACGCAGGGCTGGCATCACGCTTCGTGACAGGCAGGAAATGCTTAAACGGGATTACTCCCGTGTTCGTATTTTAAACCGTGCCAAACAAGCTAACGGTGGTGAGGGGTTAAGTCCTGAACTTGAAAAGCAACTTACAGATGCTACCGCAAGGATAAAGCAACTTGAAAGTGACCTATCCGACCGTGAAGAACAGGTACGCAAACTACAGGAACAAGGCTCTGTCAATAAGGTAGGTGAAATAGCACGGAGGACGCGTAAAGAAGTTACCCGAACAAAATTAAGGGAAGAACGCGCTGAACTACTGGCTACATTACATACTATTGCCCGCAAGTCACTAAAAGATATTGGTGCAAATAAGATACCAGTTGAAATGATTGAGCCGTTAACCAAACTGGCTATTAATTATGTTCACGATGGTATTAATACTTTATCAATAGTGGTGGATAAGGTTTATAATGACCTGAAAGACCACATCGAGGGATTAAATCACAAAGATGTAGAGGAAGTTATCAAAGACGGTTTTGATAAAGCAATTAAAGAAGATAACGAGCGTAGGTTAGGAACAGCAAAAAAACGTGCCGAAACTAAACTCGCTGACCTTAAATCACAAAATGAAACAGGAACCATAGAAGAAAAAACTCAACGTAAACTACAAGTTGATAACGACTACCTTAAAATACGTGCCGACATCAACCGGGAGCAAGCAAAGATAAATAAGCAGATAGCGGAAATAGCGAATAGCAAAAAAGAGGTGGGCAGAAAAGTAGTTGACTTTGCTGTTAAGTGGGGTAGGTGGGCTAAACTTGCTTCTATAACCGTGTTGGGTAAACTGGCAGCAGCGGGATTAACTACTCTTTCCCTAAAAATACCGGAAGAACTTTTAGGTTCAGGTTATTCTAAATTACTGCCACGTCTTGCCGCAAAAGCAGACTTTGAAGCAGGAGCTAATTTAAAGGCATTAGCACGTTCCTACGCTACCGCAGCCACGCAGGGTATGAAAGACTCATTTGATGAATTAAGTCTTTCTAAAGGCGGTCAAAGCGATATATCGGCACTATATGGAAAGGAAGTAGCAGGAAGACTACCACCGGAAGCAGCAGACTTTTGGGGACACCTGCACTCTGCCATTAAAGCACCGTTCAAAAGAGCTATATTTGAATACTCTTACGCCAAAAGATTTGAAGCGGCGGCAAAGAAAGGACTTGACCCTCTTGACCCTACAATAGATGCCCAAAACAGGCTTAATGCTTATAAAGATGCTAACAGAGCTATATTTATGGGGGACAATAAACTTTCATCCGCTTACGAGGCCGCTATGCGTACTTTAGAAAACAGTAGTTCTACGGGGGCTAAAAACACAGCAGCCCTATTTCGTATTTTACTGCCTTTCGTTAAAGTTCCTACCAATATAGCCTTAGAGGGTTCGCGATATGCTTTCGGTTCATTATCTGCTCTTAAATTAGCCCGTGTAGGACTGTCTGACCTGACAAGACGTGCGGGTGCAGAAAAGTTAGCTTATTTCTTTCACAAGGGCATGGGTGAACTCAAACCGGAAGAAGCCGAACAAATACTTAATAATTTAAAAAAGGGTTCTATAGGTGGCGCGGCATTACTATTAGGATTTTATAACCCGCAGTCTTTTGGCGGTTTTTATCGCCCCGGAAAGCAAAAGAAAGGCCAACCGGAAGCGGGGGGAATAAGAGTATATGGGCAAGATGTACCACGATGGATGACAGAACACCCTATATTCTTAGCCATGCAGGTCGGGGCAACATTTAGGCAGGTATTAGACGCTCACAGAAGAAAACAGGACGGTATTGAGGCTGCAACTTTAGCAACTGCTTCCGGTCTTGCACAAGCCATACCTTTAGCTAACGGTGCTGACCAAATTTTAGGTGCTTTGGGAAGTACGGGGAAATTTGATAAATTAGTAGGAAATATAGTTAAGGGTGAAGTTGAGCCGGGTATCATTCAGCAGCTAGCAACGGTGACAGATACAAAAGACAAATCAACCTTTAGCATAAATCCTAAAAACCAACAAAAACGTGCCCCTGACAAGAAGCACGGACTTTTAAAATACGTTAAGGAAGACTTGGAAACAGGTATACCGGGATTAAGACAAAACGTAAAAAAAGGAAAATGATACCCGTTTGCGACTGTTTACCTAAAGGAGAGGGTTATGATGACCCCGAAGAAAAAATAGGGGATGAAGGAGATAGCGACGATTGGACATTTGATGATTTGGATGAAGATGAAATATATTTACTATAAAATATGAACGAAAAGGTTAATTTAAAGGAAAAGACGGTTTGTATATATGACCACGGGTTATTTTTGGAGTTTGGAATAACTATTTCCAAGTACTTTCAGAAGGTATATTATTTCACGCCGTGGGTTTCGCCTTTTCCAAAGAATAGCGGTGTTCTTATCGGTGATGGATTAGAAGATGAGGGGTTGTATCGAATAAATAACTTTTGGGATTACGTTGATGAGATTGATTTATTTATTTTTCCTGATTGCTATGATGCAGACATTCAGCTACATCTTGAAAGTTTAGGTAAACGTGTGTGGGGTTCAAGGGCATCTGATGAATTAGAACTTTTAAGGATGGAAACTAAAAAGCATCTTAAAAAGATTGGTTTACCTGTACAACCCGTTAGAGAAATAGAGGGATTGGAGAATTTAAGAAAGTATCTTCAAAAGAATGAAAACAAGTATATTAAGATTTCAACATACCGAGGTTGCTTCGAAACTTTTCACGCTTCCACCTATTTACTAACAGAGCCTATTTTAGATGAACTTGAAACTACTTTGGGCGCAAGTCAATCGGTAGTTAAGTTTATAGTGGAAGATGCTATAGACGGGGATGACGTAATTGAAACCGGCTGTGATATTTTTTCAATAGACGGAAATTACCCTGAAAAGTCACTCTTTGGTTATGAGCAAAAAGATGAGGGCTATTTTGCCTGTGTAAAAGAGTTGAAAGATATGTCCCCTATAATAACTGAATACCTTGAAAAAATATCCGACACTTTGCGTGAATATAAGTGCAGAAATTTCATGTCTACTGAAATCAGGGTCGGTTCTGATAAGGTATCGTACATGACTGATGCCTGCATGAGATTCGGCAGCCCCCCGTCAGAATTATTCCAAACCATGATAGACAATTTGGGTGAAATATTATGGCACGGAGCTATGGGTGCATTGGTAGAACCGGAGTATAATTGTAAGTATGGGGTGGAAGTACTGGTTCATTCAGATTGGGCTAATAATCACTGGCAGGCTTTATATATTGAACCACAGGTCAGAAAGTGGTGTAAGTTTAGAAACCTAACTAAAATTAACGATGTTTATTACATTGTTCCACAAGAGGGAGAATTGCCCGAAATAGGGGCTATCGTAGCTACCGGGGATTCTATCGAAGAATGTATCAAAAAGGTAAAAAAATACGCAGATGGTGTAAAAGGGTACAGGATAGATATAAAGTTAGGCGCTATAGAGGGCATGACAGAAGTTATGAAGAAGGGGGAGAAATTGGGTTTGAAATTTGATTAGCTTTTTTTTCTTTTAGTTTTTTAGCCTTATATTCCCTGTCGTATTTTCTATACCACTCTATGTTTTCTTGCTTATATTTTTTTACCCGTGCATTTACTTTATCTTTGTTCTGCTCGTAATATCTCTTACTACGCTCTTTTTCCTTTTCCGGGTTATTTTTATGGTAATTTTTGCCTCTTTCACTTTCAGCTTCAACACATAAATCACATCTGCATCCGTATAAATTATACATGGCAGAACTTCCGTGAACAGCTATAGGCATCCTTCCTTTTAGCCTTGCATCTAATGAATTATCCTCCGCTGTTCCTACCCAAAGGTGTTCAGGATTAACGCAACATGGATTGTCACAATGATGACAGACAAATTTTCCTTCCGGTATTTCCCCGACATAAAATTCGTAAGAAAACCTATGAGCCCTTACGTGATCGAATTTACCATATCCACCCTTATCCTTGCAAGCTACCCATTCCCAACAGCAGGTTTCTTGGTTGACAACATACTTTTCTGTAAACCTTTCTTCTGTAGATTTAAATCTTTGTAAATAGCGATTCATAACATTAAAAATCCCTATCGCCCGTTCCCGGCTTCGACTCGGTACTAAGGCAATAAGGACTTAAAAATATTTTCCTATGGGCAGCAAATTTCGAAGCTGGCTACTCTACTCAAATATACGAAAAAATATTTATTGTTAATTCTAACAATTATGTATATTTATAACGAAAAAATTTACGACAATGGCGATTTTGATTACAAGTCCCGCAGTGGGAAGCCTAAAAGTGACTAACACCTCTGCATCCCCGAGGTCATATTACCTTTGCAACAACCAAACGGTAAACGTTTATGGCGACCCTAACTATCAGCAGAATGTAATTATCGCCAATGAGTTGCAGCAGACTATATTTGAGGCAAAATTAACAGATATTTCAACAATAGGCGCAAGCGTACCCGCAGGTGGTTTTACCATTCAAAATGCGGTTGATGCCATCGCCTCTTTAATCATCCACTAAGATGTCAGTTGTAACCTCTGCTACCATAAGTCAAAGTGTAAACGGGTCGGTAATTAGTTTTACGGACACTTCAACTGGTCTAATAGCCCCTATTACCCGGTCGCTGATCGTTTACGACCCAAATGGTAACGTTTTGGCTGCACCTGTTTTTTCGGGTAACGTAGCCACTTTTGACATAACCTCAGACGCTTGGTTTTCTTTCGTAGAAACCATTACAGACGCCAATGGTGCCTATACACAGACTATTAATTATTTAAGCACAACTTTCTACCAAAACGCTTTCTCTAACGCTATAGCTTCTGTATCTGACTTTCAATCTGACTTTTTCGGTGTAGTAAGTAACCTTAACCTTTCCCAAGACTACTACCAAGCTGCTTTACGCTTCTTTATAGGGGGTTTCGGGGTTGCGGCTACCAATATGATTGTTCAAGCAAATTATTATTCCGTGACGCCCTACTATGCCTAGTCAATCCAACATACAAGCCACATTACTATCGGCAGCCTATAAAAACGCTTTGGCTGTACAAGCTAACTATAACTTTATTTTAATAGGCGGTCAACCACGTAACGAAGCATCTATTAATTTTATTTGTCTAAATATTGACGGGTTACAGTACCAGTTTGACTTAGGCAACTACAACACTTCAACAACTATTACTTTGTACGACAGGTTAAACCGTTACATAGGTTTTGACACAACGGCTAATTCACTTGACCCACACGCTCAAATACCGGGTACAGAAATAATTATTGTCAACCCCGCAGGTTATATATCCCCTGTAGACCCTATCAGTTGGAGCGACTTCGATGCAGATACCCAAAACCCCGATGGTAACAGGTCAATTTATTACAATTCTAATTGGAAAGGATTTAATCCTGTATTAACACTTACAAGCCCGGCAGAAACAGCTTTAAGGTTAGGTACGGATTATGTTTTAATAAGTTCCGGAGGCGTGCAACTTATCGTGGATTTGAGCGGAAATGGAAGTCCGGGCTTGGCTGACGGGCAAACGCTCCGAAGTTCCGCTTATCAGCAGGCATAGGCTAATCACTTCTAAATACAAACGAAGCCATTAACCCCAATATAAGCAATAGTATAATAGCAAAAAACGCCTGCGGGTGCATCACATAAGCATAGTATATTCCAAAAATAGACCACAGGATAACTAATGGTATTATTAATAAATGAATAGGAATATATTTAGCTCTTTTTAATTTTTTGACATGCCAGCTAATAGGCGCTACTGGCGATTCTTTAAAAACTATGTATTGAGTAGGGAAATACGTCTGTAATCCAAAATTTAAATCTTTCATATCAACAAGCGTGAGTTAACTCTTTATAACATTTCATCTTCCCCTAACCTGTATGTGACTGTTTGTTCATAAAACTTGTTTACAATGGTTTTGTATTTTCCGTGCGTTATCAAAAAGCTCCTCTAAGCACGAGCAGGGTATTTTGCTTGCTATTTCAATACACCATTTCATAGTTGGAACGGACATCATTGGCTGTTCTGACATCATCTGCCTGAATTGTTTTGGGTTAAATTCTTTATCAAAGTCTATTGTTGTATCATAAAGTCCCATATCTTATACCCCCTATCTTTCTACTTCACCCAAAGGCTTACTTATAGTATCGCCTTAATCCACACGAAGCAACTATGGTTCAAATTAACCAAGTAGGTTAAGTCGAATCTACCCTATTAACGGTTAATAGCCCCGCCTAAAAAACGGGGCTTTATTTTTGATAATTCAAAATGGTTTTTGTATATTTGAATTACGCAGAAATAGCGAAATCCTTTAAACTCCAATGAGAGCAAAATTTCAAACTAATTCAGTAACAGACTTCGGCTACGGTTCAAAAGAAGTAAAACTATCAGCCGTGTACGCAATGAGCGAAGAAAAGAACAAAGAGGATAACCAATTCTCAAAAGCAACCCCAAGCGGCGAAATCAGAATGATGATTAGCAACCCGGCTGCTTTAGACTTCATTCAGCCGGGTAAAAAGTATTACGTAGATTTTACGGAAGCCCCGGAATAATTGAAATTACAAGTACAAAAGTAAAGATAAGAGCGGTCTTAAAACAGCCGCTTTTTTGTTATAATAATTTTTGTGTACCTTTAAAGGCATGAAGTGGTTGTTTACTTTTCTTGCCCTAATTCCAGTACTTGCTTTTGGGCAACACGGTAATTACTGTGGAACTTACGCCACTACAGCACCCATTAACATTAACGGAGTATCAACAAGGGTCTACACAGGAATTACCATCACAGCTAACCCCGGCGCACCGTGTGTAAACATGCTAAATTGCGACCATATTTCATTTATAAACTGCATTTTTATCGGAAACCTTTCCCCTAACGGAGAGGTAGTAAGACGGGGTATATTAGGATTTAACTGTCACGATATTTTAATTCGCAACTGTAAATTCGTAACGGTATCAGAAGGGGTGTTATTAGAGTCCTACAGTGGGGCAAACGCTAATTTAGTAACCGATAGCTGCGTTTTCCAAAATATGTGCGCAAGCGGTACATCTGCTCACGCAATTCAATATAATTTAATCAATGGTGCAGGGGCTTTAATAACAAACAATGTTATTGAAAATTCGCCGGGTGTTTCTTCGCCCTCGGATGCTATCAGTTTTTTTAAATGCAACGGCACACCCTCGTCAAATATGATAGCCAGTAATAACCAAATCCGCGAAACCGGTACTTCTGCATACCTCATTTCGGCGGGTGGAATTTTGCTTGGTGACGGCGGCGGAAGCTACCAAAGTTGCGTAAATAACGTAGCCGTCAACACGGGTCATTTCCTATTTGGCATCGCTACTGGCACAAATATGACCGTAGCAAACAATGTAGGTTATCTTAAAGACCCGGTAGTATCAACGCCCCCGGTAGGCGTTCAGATAGCTAATGTAGTAACAGGCAGCACCTGCGCTAATATTACCGTGACAGGAAACAGGATTTACGCCTATAACACCAATAACAATACTTTAGTCCCTTATTGGATACCTGTAGCCCCATCAGTGAACGCCTGTAACCCAGTAACTAATTTTGGCAATGCTTGGAGTGATGTTACGGTGACACCTGCTATTTTACCAACTATTTTAATCCCAACCTGCTCGATACCCGCACCCTCAATAACTTTTAGCCCAAACACCTTTGTCTACTACATCAACGCTCCAATTAGTCCGGTTGTTCCGGTTAACGTTGGCGGGGCGGCAACAAGCTGGTCAATTTCACCATTACAGAGTCCCGGACTAAATTTCTCAACTACGTCAGGGACGCTTAGTGGCACTCCAATAGCCTTAAAGACAAAGACCGTGTACGTGGTAGCAGCCACAAATAGCACAGGGCAAAGCAGCACGAACCTCACCGTGACTGTAATAGACCACGCTCCTATAATAAGCTATTCCCCATCAACACAAATAGGCATTTTAGGAACGCCAATAACTACAATGACACCCATTGTAAGCACGTTAGGCGGAACGCCCGTATCTTATAGTGTAACACCTGCGTTGCCACCAAATTTAACTCTGAATACAACTACAGGAGTAATTTCGGGTACTGGAATTGCTTTGTCACCTGCCACTTCATATACCATACAAGCCTTTGACACGGGCGGCACAGGGACAGCAAGCGTCACATTGTCAATCGTGCCACCTGCCCCGGCAATCCCGAACATCAGCTTTAGTCCAAACACCTACACGCTTCCGGTAAATGTTTCGATAGTCCCAATTCAACCCATTAATATCGGCGGAGTAGCAGCAAGTTGGGGAATAAGCCCATCACCACCTACGGGAATTTCGTTTTCCACAAGTACCGGGATTTTGACCGGATTGCCTACCGTAACACAGGCTTCAACTTCTTACGATGTGAGCGCAACTAACATATCAGGAACAGCCCACACCACGTTGCATTTGGCTGTGGTATCAGTAACACCACCTGCGCCCGTACCATCGTATTCGCCAAGCACCATAACGTTAACTATAAACCAAAGCGCCATATTATTATCCCCATCTAATAGCGGAGGAGTAAGCACAAACTGGTCGGTATTACCTGCTTTGCCAAGCGGTTTGGTGCTATCAAGTACGACCGGGATAATATCAGGCGTTGGGACAGTATTAACACCCCCTACAAACTATATTATAAGCGCCACTAACGGAGGCGGCACAGGCACGGCCACCATAAATATCCAAATTGTACAGCAATCGTCGGGCAACCCCATAAGAGTTGGTGGGGCGGTGGCTAGATTTGAATAATAATTTTATTATATTTATCACATGAAACGTTGGCTACTCTTACTCACAATTTTACTACCAATCCTTGCATGGTCGCAACCAATCGTGCAACAAAATAAGACGCCAAGTTCGGGCGCTTCGGCAGGTAATCAATATTTTTCGTGGTATGGCGGCCTATATGGGGGTTATCTTGTGCTTCCTATCGGAAATAACGCGGTTATTAATCGTCAAGTTGGTATCGAGGGTCAGGTATACCTCCAAGTTTCAGACAGTACCATTCAGGTATTCCACAATGGCTCATTCATCCCCTTTGGGAAAGGCGGCTCAACAGCATCCATTTATTTCCTAAGAAAATTTTTCAACGGCCTCGGCACTTTTGCAAGCCCTATAGGATTAAATACAGACAGTATATACCCTTCTCAAACAGGAAATTCAGGCAAGTTTCTAACCACCAATGGCAGCACCGTTAGTTGGGCAAACACGCTCACAAGTGTAGCGTGGGGTTCAATAACAGGTACTTTATCAGCTCAAACAGACCTGCAAACAGCCTTAAACAGCAAGCAAAACGCTTTGGGGTATACGCCCGTTGATATAGCCGCACCGCAGTTACTAACCTCATCAACAACAGGATATATTTGGACAGCTACAGATGCTTTAGGACACGGGAATTGGGCGGCTGTCACCGGGACAGGTACGGTAACGTCTATCACTCCCGGCTTTGGCTTTACTTCAAACACCCCGATAACCACATCGGGAACTATGACCATTGATACCAATAAAATAGCTACCGCACCCGACGAGATATTAACAGGAATGGTTACGACCATGACCACCAATACCAACGCCCAAACATCGGCGGGCACGGCACGTATCAATCAAACTATATTTACCTACTCTTTAACCAACACTACCGTACCATCACAGGATGCTACGTTACGAAGATACTCTATTATTTCCGCAACGACATCTTCAACAATTGTTGTTACCAACGGTACGTTAGCTACAGACCCACAGATACCAAATGTTCCATCGGGAAACTTATTGGTTTCGATAATTTACATTCCATCGGTAGCAGACGGGGCAAGCACTACTTCAACAGGTGGAGGCGGTAAAGGAATACAGAGTTTAGCTTTTACCGCCCCAACATCGGTTTTTGCGGTTACGGGAAGCCCGGCTAATAAAGCTAATAGTGCAATTTCACTTTCTTTAAATACACAAACAGCGAATAAGGTATTTGCAAGCCCGTCAAGCGGTGGTGCTGCGGTTCCAACTTTTAGGGCGTTAGTAGCGGCTGATTTGCCAAGTTTAACTTCTGTTTACGTACCTTATTCAGGGGCTACAGGTGACGTTACCATTGGGGCGCACAATGTATCGGCTCAAAGCTATATCGTATCAAATACGGGCGGATTAGGCGTTATACAGCTACCTACTCAATCAGGAACGCCATCTAGTCCAAGTTCTGGAATACATGACATTTACACGAACACAGCAGGGCAGTTTTCTATTCTAGGAAGTAACGGAAACGCCTTAGCTTTCTCACGTGCTTTATTAACAGCAAGCCGGGTTTATTCATTTCCGGATAGTACCGGAACAATCGCTTTAGAAAGCAGGAAAATACCTAATGTAGGTTTGGTTAACAGTTCAATAACCCTCAATGGAAACTCCATTTCTTTAGGTGGCTCAAAAACACTAACGCTAGCTTCTTCTGATTTTGCCAATCAGGGCACCACACCACAAGTATTACATGGTAACGCATCGGGAAATCCATCATGGTCACAGGTTAGTTTATCAGCAGATGTTACCGGAAACCTGCCAGTAACTAATCTAAATTCCGGCACATCCGCATCCAGCACGACTTTTTGGAGGGGTGACGGCACTTGGGCAACTCCTGCTGGTGGTTCAACTGGTATAGGATTTGGAACTGCATCGGGAACTAATACCTATACCGTAACGATTACAGGCGTAGCGGCGTACACCGCAGGGGACACCTATAATATAATCTTTACCAACGCCAATACCAGTACGGCAGTAACGTTAAACATTAACTCGCTTGGCGCAAAAAATATCATTAGGGTCAATGGCTCTGTTACCGCTCCGACACTTATTTCCGGGGATATAGTCGCCGGAAACTTGGTGCAATTAGTATACGATGGAACTGTATTCGTAGCGACGCAAATTCCATACAACTCTTTTGTACAAACAGGCATATCTAATCCTCAAACAGCGTTTTTTAATATTAACGGAAGCACAGCGTCTACAATAGCTAATATATCTGTCACGACAGAATTAGGTATAGCTACTGGCGGTGATATTCAATTACACGGTACTAAACCGTGGTTTTTAGACGTAGAAACCGAAAATGGCTTTAACGGTGCTACTTTTTCAAGAAGTGGACAACCCTACTTTAAGTTTTACGATGGGGGTGTTTTACAAATGGGTAATGGCTCTACGGTTTATAACGCCCCGTGGAATATAAGTGGCAATAAAACAGCCCAAACGACGAATACTAACGTTTACCAATTTACTACCGTAACCGCAGGCTTGTATGATATACACGATTTTGCCAATATTACTTCTGTATCGGGCGGCACATTAGTTTTAACAGTTACCTATACTGATGAAAATAGCGCAAGCCAAACAGGTACTTTTTACATG
>Ga0207694_10000152_pt1 | contig 71804 bp, 43 predicted proteins | sample KBSC34metaG_FD_184353 | JGI IMG/M metagenome (GOLD analysis project Ga0207694, IMG submission 184353) | Corn rhizosphere microbial communities from Kellogg Biological Station, Michigan, USA - KBS C3-4 metaG (SPAdes) (version 2) | ecosystem: Host-associated > Plants > Roots > Rhizosphere > Soil... | reverse complement strand
CTCTTCAGCGGGCCCAGCGGCACGGGGAAGACGCTGGCCGCCGAGGTGCTGGCCAACGCGCTGCGCCTGGACCTCTACCGCATGGACCTGAGCGCCGTGGTCAGCAAGTACGTGGGCGAGACGGAGAAGAACCTGCGCCGGGTGTTCGACGCGGCCGAGGGGAGCGGGGCGGTGCTCCTCTTCGACGAGGCCGACGCGCTCTTCGGCAAGCGCGGCGAGGTGAAGGACAGCCGCGACCGCTGGGCCAACCTGGAGGTGAGCTACCTGCTGCAGCGGATGGAGGCGTACCGCGGGCTGGCGGTGCTCACCACCAACCTGAAGGACGCGCTGGACCCCGCCTTTCTGCGCCGCATCCGCTTCGTCGTGCACTTCCCCTTCCCCGACGCCGCGCTGCGCGAGCGGATCTGGCGGCGCGCCTTCCCCGCGGCGCTCCCGGTGGAGGGGGTCGACCCCGCGCGGCTGGGGCGGCTGAACGTGGCGGGGGGCAACATCCGCAACATCGCGCTGGGAGCGGCCTTCCTGGCGGCCGACGCCGGCGAGCCGGTGCGCATGGGGCACCTGCTGCGCGCGGCGCGCAGCGAGTACGAGAAGCTGGAGCGCCCGCTGCTCGACTCCGAGATCCGGGGGTGGGCGTGACCTCGCCGCGGCGGATCGAGGTGGAGATCGGTGAGCTGGTGCTGCACGGCTTCGCGCCGGGCGACGCGCGCCGCATCGCGGCCGGCCTGGAGCGGGAGCTGGCGGCGCGGCTGGAGGCCCGCGGGGTGCCGGCGGGGCTGGAGCGGGGCGGGGAGCTTGGATCGCTGCGGGGGCTCAGCGTGAGCATCCCCGCGGGGGCACGGGCGGACGTCGTCGGGTCGGCGATCGCCGGGGGGATTCACACGGGAGTGAGCGGTGGAACTGGCCACGGCCGCTAGCGCGAAGACCACGTCCGCCGCCACGGGTGCCTCCCGGGCCCCAGCTGGCCTGCTGCAGCGCAAGTGCGCCTGCGGGGGGACGCCGGGACCGAGCGGCGCGTGCGAAGGGTGCCGGAGGAAGCGGCTCGGCCTGCAGCCCATGCTGCGGGTGGGCCTTCGCGACGACGCATGCGAGCGGGAAGCCGATCAGGTGGCGGACCGGCTGGTGCGCGCGGGCAACGGCTCTGCCGGTGCGTTCGCCCGTTCACCCGGCGCGCGGCTGGTCCAGCGCAGCGCGGGAAACGCGGAGTTGGCCGCCGCGCCGGACATCGTGCATCAGGTGCTTGAAACGTCGGGACGGCCGCTGGACTCATCCACGCGTTCGTCCATGGAGGAACACTTCGGCCACGACTTCGGGCGCGTGCGGGTGCACACCGATGCGAGAGCCATGCACTCGGCCATGGCGGTGGACGCACGCGCCTACACGATGGGTCCGCACATCGTCTTCGCCGAAGGGGAGTATGCCCCGGCTACAGCTTCGGGACGCTGGCTGCTCGCCCACGAGCTGACGCACGTGGTCCAGCAAGGTGGCGAGATGCGGATGGAGTCCTCAGGCGCGGGCACGGTGGGGACGCGAGAGACTGAACGCGGATCTACCGCCGTCGCCGCTCCAGATCCCTTCGAGCCCGTGGCGCGGACGACGAGCGGCGGGCGACTTCAGCGGGCCGCCCCGTTGCTGGCCGCGCCTGCGGCGGCATGCGTGATCGGTGCGCTGATTGGTCTAGGACTGGACCTCGCCATCCAGTCGGTCGGGCACATGGTGCGGGAGAAGACCTGGCGCTTCTGGGAGATGGCGGTAGACACCTGTTCGACCGTCATCTCGGCGGTGCTGGGCTGTTTCGGCGGAATCGCATCCAAGCTCTGGCTGGACCCACTGCTTGCGACCCACCTCGGGCCCAGGCTAGGCGGGTTCGGCCTGCCACTGGTTGGGAAGGTTCTGCTCTGGGTGGCGCAAAAGACCGCGATGGGCGTGCCCAAGGCGGTCTTGGCCAAGCTGGTGAAGCTGGGGTGCGTTACGCCGGAGCAGGCGGCGGCGATCGCGGCCAACACCGCCTCGACACCGGAGTTGGAGAAGCCGGACCCTTCCATCCACCGGCAGGACAACCTCAGGCCCAGGTATCCGGTCGTTATTCCGCTTTCGGGATCAACCCGTTGAGCCCGGTATGAACATGAGCGGTGGAATGAAAGCGACGCACGACCCTACTACTCAGGCGTCCGCGGCCCTGCTTCAGCGCAAGTGCGCCTGTGGTGGCACGCCCGGCCCCTCGGGCGAGTGCGAGGCGTGCCGCCGGAAGCGCCTCCAGCGCCGCGCCGTCGCGGCGGGGCCGGCCCTCGCGCCGCCAATGGTGCACGACGTGCTGCGTTCGCCGGGGCAGCCGCTGGACACGGGGACGCGGGCGTTCATGGAGCCGCGCTTCGGGCACAGCTTCGCCGACGTGCGGGTGCACACCGATGCCCGGGCGGCCGAATCCGCGCGGGCGGTGAGCGCCGTCGCCTACACCGTGGGGCGCAACATCGTCTTCGGCGCGGGGAGGTATGCGCCGGACACCGGAGCAGGGCGGCGGCTGCTCGCCCACGAGCTGACGCACGTAGTGCAGCAGGCAGGCGCGGAGAGCGAAGCCGGCAGCCTTGCAGTCGATGCACCTTCCACGGCACGAGAGCGCGAGGCCGACCGGGCTGCGGGGCATGTGGATGGTGCCGGGGCAATCAGCGTGCATCGCTTCCCCGGAGTGCGGCTGTCGCGACAGCAGACGGACTGCCCTGGCGGCGGCTGCATCAAGGGGAAGTGGATACCCTGCTACGATGGGTGCACCGCTCCCGAGTGGGCGCCGGATTGGGTAAAGGCGATGAAGGACAATCCCGCGGGTGGGGACGACACTCACTTCGCCAACGCGGCGCATACAGGCCCTTGCGACGTGCACGACCGCTGCTATCAAACCTGTTCTCCCTCCGAGGGCGCTCGCAACGCGTGCGACAAAAAGATGTTCCAGGACATGCTCAAGGTCTGCATCAGCTCGAAGGATTCGTCGGCACGGGTCGGCTGCATCCAGGCCGCCAGCCTGTACTACGAGTTGCTGGTGGTGGCTGGAAGCGATGCCTTCTGGGAGCGGCAGGCGCAGGTCTGCGCCTGTCCCCTCCAGGGGCGTCCGTCGAATACGGGGAACAAGCCAATTGAGGTGCAGCAACCGCCCGTTCTAAAGGACACGGCCAGGAGCGTTCCCGTGACTCCCCACAACAAATCGAAGGGTGTCCCCCGCCGGCTCAAGAACACCGAACTATGAGCTCCTTCCCCCGCTCGCCGCGCCTGCTGAAGGGCGCCATCGTCGCCATCGACCCGCTGCACCCGGCGCCGGCGGTCATCGTGTTCCAGTACAACCCGGACACCATGACCCGTACCGTGACGGCGCAGACCACGGGCGGCGAGGGCGAGGGGCGTGCCGAGCCGCTGCGCTTCAAGGGCGCCGCCCAGGAGTCCATCAAGCTCGACTTGGAGATCGACGCCACCGACCAGCTCGAGCTCTCCGACGCTACGGCGGTGCAGATGGGAATCTATCCCCAGCTCTCGGCGCTGGAGATGCTCCTCTACCCGCGAACGTCGCTGGTAGTGGCCAACACCACCCTCCTCGCGGCGGGGACCATCGAGGTGGTGCCCCCCATGGCCCCCCTTACCCTCTTCATCTGGGGTCCGCGCCGCATCGTCCCGGTGCGCATCGGCTCGGTCAGCATCACCGAGGAGGCGTACGACCCCCGGCTGAACCCCATCCGCGCCAAGGCGTCGCTGGAGATGCGCGTGCTCACCTACAGCGACCTCCCCGTTTCGCACCCCGGCTACAGCGTGTTCCTGGCGCACCAGGGGGTGAAGGAGGCAATGGCCGCGGTGGGGAGCGCCGGCAGCCTGAGCGCCGCCGGCGGCTGAGCGACGCGATCACTTTCGCACTTCACACCTGGCATTTCGCCACCATCACCCGGCCCGGCGCCGCCGAAAGGAGCCCGATGTTCGACGAGACCAGCCGCTACCACGGCCTGGAAACGGCGGAGCACCGCCTTCCCGACGGGCGCCTCGTGCGCTACGTGCGGCGCCGCTTCCTGCCGCAGGGGGCACGGCTCCCGCTGCTGGCCGAGGTGGCCGTGGCCGAGGGCGACCGGCTGGACCTGATCGCCCATCGCCTGCTGGGCGAGCCCGAGGCCTTCTGGCGCATCTGCGACGCCAACGACGCCATGCACCCCGACGAGCTGACCAGCGAGGTGGGGCGCCGGCTGCGCGTTCCCGTCCCCCAGTTCCCGGAGCCCTGACCGCCATGCTCCTGGGGATCCACCTCACCCTGCTGCTGGGGAAGGGCGCCCCCCTCCCCGCGCCTCCGCCGCTGGCCGAGGCGCTGGTGGAGGCCGAGGTCACCCATGCCGACGAGGGCCGCTCGGGGTTCAGCCTGACCTTCGAGACGGGGCGCGGCACGGCCGGCATCGACCACGCGCTGCTGATGCTCCCGCAGCTCCGCCCCAACAGCCGGGTGATCCTGGTGGTGACGCTCTCGGCCACCCCCTGGGTGCTGATGGACGGCTTCATCACCCAGCAGCAGCTCACCCCCGGCGACCGCCCGGGGAGCTCGCGCATCACCGTGACCGGTGAGGACGCCAGCCGGGCGATGGACCTGAAGGAGCGCTCCGCCGAGCACCCGGCGCAGGACGAGACCATTATCGCCACCAAGCTGATCGCCTCGTACGCGATGGTGCCGATGGTGATCCCCCCGCCCGCCATCGATCCGCCGCTCCCCACGGACTGGATCCCGGTGCAGCGCAACACCGACCTGGGCTACCTGAACGAGATCGCCTTCCGGCACGGCTACGTCTTCTACGTCATCCCCGGCCCGGTCCCCGGCGCCAACGTGGGCTACTGGGGGCCCAAGGTGCGCGCCGGCGCCCCCCAGCGGGCGCTCTCGGTGGACCTGGGGGGCGAGACCAACGTGAAGAGCATCCAGTTCCAGGCGGACGCCCAGGGCCCCCTGATGGTGTCGGGACACGTGCAGGACCCGCGCACCGGCCAGTCGCTCCCGGTGCGGACCTTCGCCAGCACGCGGCTGCCGCTCTCGGTGCTCCCGCTCTGGCTGGTGAACCTGGCCGACATCCGCGTGGAGCCGCAGGACAGCAGCGGGCTGAGCGTGACGCAGGCGTACTCGCGCGCGCAGGGCCGCACAAACGCCGCCGCCGACGCGCTGACCGCCACCGGCGAGCTGGACGCGGTGCGCTACGGCCGGCTGCTGCGTCCCCGGGCGCTGGTGGGGGTGCGCGGGGCGGGGTGGATGCACGACGGGCTCTGGTACGTGCAGAAGGTGCGGCATGCGCTGAAGCGGGGCTCGTACGCACAGCACTTCACCCTGGCCCGCGACGGCTACGGCTCCACGGTGCCGGTGGTGGTGCCATGAGCCGGCGCTACTATGGCAAGTACCGCGGCCAGGTGATGAACAACGTGGACCCCATGCAGCTGGGGCGGGTGCAGGTGAGCGTGCCGGCGGTGCTGGGCGACGGGAAGCTGAGCTGGGCCATGCCCTGCTCGCCCTTCGCCGGGAGCGGGGTGGGGCTGCTGCTGACGCCTCCGAAGGGCGCCAACGTCTGGGTGGAGTTCGAGGGCGGCGACCTGGATCACCCGATCCTGGCGGGGTGCTTCTGGGGGACGGGCGAGCTGGCCTCGCTCAAAGCGCCCCTCCCGCAGGTCAAGGTGCTCAAGGTGGACGGCATCAGCCTCACCCTGAGCGAGCTCCCCGGCGCCGGCGGCCTCACCCTGGAGGTGGGGCCCCCCGCGGTCGCCGTCCCCGTGAAGCTGGTGTGCAACGCCGCGGGGGTGGAGCTGACCCACGGCGCCGCCAGCATCAAGCTCACCCCCGCCAGCGTGTCGATCAACAACGGCGCGCTGGAGGTGATCTGACGAAGTGCGGGAGTGCGGAAGTGCGGGAGTGCGGAAGTGCGGAAGTGCGGAAGTGCGGAAGCGGTTCCTACCCTGTCCGAAGGAGAACACCATGCCCGGGTTCCTGCTGCACGTCGGCGCCACCCTCCTCTGTCCGCACGGGGGGCAGGTGTCGGTGGTGCCCTCCGGCGGACGGGTGCTGGCCGGGGGGCAGCCGGTGGCTACCACGGGCGACCAGTTCCCCATCGCCGGCTGCCCCTTCCAGGTGCCCATCGGCACCGGTACCAAGCCGCAGCCGTGCGTGAAGGTGCAGTGGCTGGTGCCCGCGCTGCGCGTGAAGGTTGGCGGCCAGCCCGTGCTCCTCCAGACCAGCTCGGGGATGTGCCAGAGCGCCGAGCAGATCCCCCAGGGCGCCCCCTCGGTCGTCGTCACCCAGGTGCGCGCGCGAGGCACCTGACGCGTTCACCGTCCTTTCGAAGCTCTGCCACTCAGCGCTTGGCACTCAGCACTCGGCACTCGGCACTCGGCACTCGGCACTCGGCACTCGGCACTCGGCACCTGCAATCATCCGGACCTTCGACAATGCAGATCGACCATCCGTTCCACGTGGACGCGCGCGGCCGCACCGCCCTCACCGACACCGACGACCACGTGCGCGACCTGATCGAGCAGGTGCTGTTCACCTCGCCCGGTGAGCGCGTCAACCGCCCCGACTTCGGCACCGGGCTGCTCCAGCTCGTCTTCGCCCCCAACAGCGGCGAGTTGGCCACCGCCACTCAGTTCCTGGTGCAGGGCGCGCTGCAGCAATGGCTGGGCGAGGTGATCCAGGTGGAGCGGGTGGCGGTCGAGAGCGAGGATGCCACGCTCTCGGTGGTGGTGGAGTACCTGGTGCGCCGCACCGGCGAGCGCCGCAGCGACCACTTCGCCCGCGAGGTGTGACATGGGCCTCCCCTACCGCTGTAACAACCCGGAGCGCCGCGCCCTGCTGCTGGCCCAGGCCGCGCTGAACGGAATCGACTTCCTGGAGGTCGATCCCACGCAGACCACGCTGTACGTCCATTTCCTCCACCCGCTTCCCGGCCAGCCGGGCGGCATCCCCGCCGCTTCCGCCCTGGGCGCCGCCCAGCTGCGGGTGCGCGGCGGCGAGCGCGTGCCCGACCCGCCGGTGACCGGCGCCTCCACGGCGGGGCGGGTGCTCACCGTCACCGTGGCGCGCCCGGGCGACTACTCGCCCTACGTGCTGCGGCTGGTGGCCGGGCCCGGGAGCGACGACCCGCCGGACGGCTTCGACCCCGTCTTCTCGGAGCTGCGCTTCTCGTTCAAGGAGAACTGCCCCGCCGACTTCGACTGCCGGGTGGACGCCGACTGCGGCGAGCCGGCAGCCCCCGCGCCGGCGCTCGACTACCTGGCGCGCGACTACGCCACCTTCCGCCGCATGCTCCTCGACCGCCTGGCCGTGACCCTCCCGGACTGGCGCGAGCGCAACCCGGCCGACGTGGGCGTGGCGCTGGTGGAGCTGATGGCTTATGCCGCCGACCGACTGGCCTACTTCCAGGACGCGGCGGCCACCGAGGCGTACCTGGGCACTGCGCGGCTGCGCTCCTCGGTGCGGCGCCACGCCCGCCTCCTCGACTACGCCATGCATGAGGGCGCCGCCGCCCGCGCCTGGATCGTGCTGGAGGTGGCCGCGCAGGTGAAGCTGCCCCGGGGCACGCCGGTGCTCACCGCCGGCGACCCGGCGGGGCCGGTGATCCGCCCCGACCAGGTGGAGGCCGCCGTGGCCCGCGGTGCCACCGTCTTCGAGACGCTGCACGACGCCGTGCTCCTCCCCGGCCGCCACGAGATCCCCTTCTACACCTGGGGGAACGACGACTGCTGCCTCCCCCGCGGCGCCACCCGCGCCTGGCTGCGGGGAACCCCGGCCGCGCTGGGGCTGGCGCAGGGTGACGTGCTGGTCTTCGAGGAGGTGCGCGACCCCGGGAGCGGGCTGGCCGCCGACGCCGACCCCGCGCACCGGCACGCGGCGCGGCTCTCCGTACCTCCGCGGCCGCGGCAGGACCCGCTCACCGGCGCCGACGTGGTGGAGGTCGCCTGGCATCGCCGCGACGCCCTCCCCTTCGCGCTCAGCCTGCGCCTGCTCCCGGGCGGAGGCCTCGCCTCGGTGGCGCGCGGCAACGTGGTGCTGGCCGACCACGGCCGCACCGTGGCCGGCGAGGCGCTCCCCGCGCCCCGGCCAGGACGGCGCTACCGCCCGGTGCTGGACGCGCCCGGCGTGGCGTACGCGCTCGCCTACGACCCCGCGCGCGCCCCCGGCCAGCCGGCGGAAGCCGCCTTCGACGTGGACCCGCGCGCCGCGGGCGCCCAGGCGTGGGTGGACGGCGCGGGCGCCCACTGGGAGCCGCGGCGTGACCTGCTCGCCAGCCGCCCCTCGGCCCCCGACTTCGTGGTCGAGACGGTGGGCGATGGCTACGCGGCGCTCCGCTTCGGCGACGGCGTGCACGGGCGGCGGCCCCCGGCGGGCGCCGCGCTCACCGCCCGCTACCGCGTGGGCGGCGGAACGCGGGGGAACGTGGGCGCCGACGCCCTGGTGCGCATCGCCACGCCGCTCGGTGACGTGAACGCGGTGCGCAACCCCCTGGCCGCCCGCGGCGGCGGCGACCCCGAGCCGCTGGAGCGGGTGCGGCTGCACGCGCCCTTCGCCTTCCGGGTGCAGGAGCGCGCCGTGACCCCCGACGACTGGGCCGCCGCCGCCGGGCGGCACCCCGAGGTGCAGCGCGCCGCGGCCACCTTCCGCTGGACGGGGAGCTGGACCACCGTCTTCGTCACCGTCGATCGCAAGGGCGGGCTCCCGGTGGACGCCGACTTCGAGCTGCGGCTGCGCGCGTTCCTGGAGCGCTACCGGCTGGCCGGCTACGACCTGGAGGTCGACGGGCCCCGCTTCGTGCCGCTCGACGTGGCCTTCGGCGTCTGCGTCAAGCCCGGCTACGCGCGTGCCGACGTGGGGCGCGCGCTGCGCGCCGAGCTGGGGAGCGGCGAGCTCCCCGGCGGCCGGCGCGGCTTCTTCCACCCCGACGAGTGGAGCTTCGGCGAGCCGGTGTACCTGAGCCGGCTGGTCTCGCGGGCCATGCGCGTGCCCGGGGTGGACTGGGTGGACGTCTCGCCGGGCGATGCGCGCCATCGCTTTCACCGCCAGGGGCGCCTCCCGGCGGGCGAGCTGGAGGAGGGGCGCATCGTCACCGGCCGCCTGGAGGTGGCGCGGCTCGACGACGACCCCAACGCACCCGAGAGCGGCCGGCTTGAGCTGCACCTGCGGGGGGGATCATGAGCGCCTGGGACGAGTCCGGCGATCCCTGCGGCTGCGGCGCCCCCGCCCCCGGCGGCGACGCGCCCCCGGAGAACCGCCCGGGACTCCCGGCGGTCGCCTATCGCATCGGCACCCACCCCACCTTCCTCGCCCGCATGCTCCGGCGCATCCCGCGGCGGCGGCTGGACGACGAGGGGCGCGACCTCCCCACCCTCGCGGCGCTCACCACCCGCCGCGTGGACGACCCCGCCATCGCGCTGCTGGACGCGTGGGCGGCCGCCGCCGACGTGCTCACCTTCTACCAGGAGCGCATCGCCAACGAGGGGTTCCTGCGCACCGCCACCGAGCGCCGCTCCGTGCGCGAGCTGGGGCGCGCCCTGGGCTACGAGCTGAAGCCCGGCGTGGCCGCCACCGCGTACCTGGAGCTCACCGTCGACACCGCGCCGGGCTCGCCCGAAGCGGTGGCGGTGCCCGCCGGAATGGCCGTGCAGAGCGTGCCCGTGGAGCGGGCGCTGCCGCAGACCTTCGAGACCTCGTCCGCCTTTATCGCGCACGCCGGCTGGAACGAGCTGCGCCCGCGGCTCACCCGGCCGCAGGCGCTCGACACCGTTGCATCCAGCGTGCGCCTGGAGGGGCGGGTCGAGGTCGCGCGCGGCGCCTGGGTGTGCATCGTCACGGGCACGGGTGCGGAAGTGCGGGCCGTCCCCCGCCAGGTGGAGGGAGTGGAGCACGACGACGTGCGAAAGACGACGCTGCTCCGGCTGGCCAGCGGGTCCGCCGCCACGGCCGCGCCGTCGGCGGCCGCGCCGCGGGGCGTGGTGTCGTCCGTCCGGACGGACCTGGCCGCCTGGGTGGGAACGATGCTGCGGGAGAGCTGGAGCGAGCGCGACCTGCAGGCCATGCTCGCCCTGCAGGGGTGGTCCGCGCGCGACCTGGTGGCAGCCGTCGCCGAGGCGCGCCGGGCCGGCGAGGAGGGGACGGAGAATCTCTCGCCCTCCATCGCCGCGGCGCCCGGCGTCTACCTCTTCCCCGTCCGCGCCGGTCCCTTCGGCCACAACGCGCCGCGCTGGAACACGCTTCCCGTTTCCATGCGGTACCCGAAGGCGTCCGCGGACGGGACCGTGGTGGAGGGCGGCGATCCGAAGAACGATCCCCCCTTCCCGGAGTCCTGGGACGGCACCACCGAGCCGGGGATCACCATCGCGTCGCAGGGGACCGTCGTCGCGGGGACGAGCACGCCGCCGCGCAAGCCGTACCTCACCTCGCACGGCGTCGACTTCTTCGCCGAGCGCGTCCTCTCCGAGGCGGTGGCGGGTACGATGGTGCTGCTGGAACGCACGGACGGCGGAACGGCGACGCCGGCCGGGGCGGCGTCGGCCAGCGGCACGGCCGGGATGGTGGCCGCGTACCGAGTGGACACGGCGGTGGAGGCGTCGCTCTCCGACTTCGCGCTGAGCGCGCGGTGCACCGGGCTCGCGGTCACCCCGGTCGACGGAAGCGCGGCCGCCGTCGCGCTGGGCACCTTCAAGCTGCGCTCCACCACCCTCCACGCGGGCGGGCGCCCCGTGCGGCTGGCCCGCGAGCCGCTCCTGGACCCGGTGGGGGCGGGGACGGCGGAGGAGAGCCGCGTCACCCTGGACACGCTGTCGATCGGGCTCTCTCCCGGGCAGCCGCTCTCGCTCTCCGGCCCCCGCGCCGACCTCCCGGGTGTGGATGGCGCCGAGATCGCCGTGCTGCGCGAAGCCGTGCACCAGGACGGGCTCACCACGCTGCACCTGGAGGCGCCGCTCGCGTACCGCTACCTCCGCGGCACGCTGAAGATCAACGCCAACACGGTGCGGGCCACCCACGGCGAGACCGCGCGCGAGGCGCTGGGCAGCGGCGACGGGTCCGCCGCGCACCAGGCGTTCGCGCTCCGGCGCGCCCCACTCACCCACCTGCCCGCCCCCGCCGCCGGCGGGGCGGCGAGCACGCTGGAGGTGTGGGTGAACGAGGTGCGCTGGGAGCCTGCCCCCACCCTGTTCGGGCTGGGCCCCGCCGACGAGCGCTACCAGGTGCGCACGGCCGAGGACGGCTACGCCCGCGTGGTCTTCGGCGACGGCGAGATGGGCGCCCGCCTCCCCACCGGCGCCGAGAACGTCCACGCCGTCTACCGCGTGGGGGTGGGTGCGGCGGGGATGGTGCCGGCCGGGAGCCTGGTGCTGATGCAGACCCGCCCGCTGGGGATCCGCGAGGTGACCAATCCCCTCCCCGCCTCGGGCGCCGAGGACCCCGAGGCGCTGGACGACGCCCGCGAGCACGCGCCGCTCTCCGTGCTCACCCTCGACCGCATCGTCTCGCTGCGCGACTACGAGGACTTCGCCGCCGCCTTCGCGGGGGTGGGGAAGGCGCGGGCGGCGCGCCTGTGGGACGGCGCGCGCGAGATCGTGCACCTGACGGTGGCCGATGCCTTCGGCGGCGAGGTGGGCCCCGGGGCGCCGCTGCGCGAGGCGCTGCAGGGCGCCGTGGAGCGGCTGCGCGACCCCGCGCCGGCCTTCGTCCTCGACACCTTTCGCCCCGCCGCCTTCGACCTGGCGGCCACGCTGCTGACCGACCCCCGCCGCGACTCCGAGGCGGTGGAGGCGGCCGCGCGGCGGGCGGTGCTGGAGGCCTTCTCCTTCCGCCGCCGCGGCTTCGGACAGCCGGTGACCGCCGCGGAGGTGGTGGCCGTGCTGCAGGACGTCCCCGGCGTGGCTGCGGTGGACCTGGACGCGCTCCACCTCTCCGGCGCGAGCCCGGGCGCGGCCGCTCCCCCGGACGCGGTGCTCCCGGCGGCCGCCGCGCGCATGCGGGGGAAGACCGTCGTCCGCGCGGAGCTCCTCCTCGTAAACCCGGCCGGCGTGGCGCTGGCCGTGCGCCCCGAGGGGGCCCCGTGAGCGCCGGGCCGCGCCTCTTCGACCTCCTCCCGGCGCACCACCGCGCCGAAGACGCCCGGCGCGGCGGCCACGCGCTGGAGGCGCTGCTGGCGGTGGTGCAGGACGAGATCGACCGCCTGGAAGGCGACGTGGAGCGCCTCTCCGACGACTGGTTCGTGGAGACCTGCCAGGAGTGGGTGGTTCCCTACCTCGGCGACCTGCTGGGGGTGCGCGGGCTGGGCACGGCGCGCGGCGCCTTCAGCCAGCGCGCCTTCGTGGCCAACACCATGCGCTACCGGCGGAGGAAGGGCACCGCGGGCGTGCTGGAGCAACTCGCCGCCGACCTCACCGGCTGGCCCGCCCGCGCGGTGGAGTTCTTCGAGCGCCTCGCCGCCAGCCAGCACCTGAACCACGTCCGCCTGCACGCCCCGGCCACCGCCCTGCTGCGCCGGGCCGAGCCGCTGGAGCGGGTGGGCGGCCCCTTCGAGGAGACTCCCCGCACCGCCGAGCTGCGCCGCATCGAGAACGGCCGTGGCCGCTGGAACATCCCCCACGTGGGGCTCTTCCTCTGGCGGCTGCGCGAGTACCCGCTGGCCGGCGTCACCGCGCGGCCGGCACCCGCTCCCGACGCCGCCCGGCGCGGGCACGTCTTCACCTTCTCCCCGCTGGGGATTGACGCGCCGCTCTTCAACGTCCCGGGCACCGGGGAGCGCGAGGGACCGGTGGGCGAGGAAGACGTGCCCGCCCCCCTGCGCCGGCGCCCCCTGCACGACGAGCTAGCGGCCCGGCGCGCGGCGGCCGGCGGGCCCTTTCGCGGCCGCTGGTTCGGCGCCACCGCCGGCCTCCCCGACGCCGCCGCGCCGGTGCTGGAGGTGTGGGTGACGGGCGAGGCGGCGCCGCGCCCGCCGGAGGCCCTGTGCATCTGCGACCTGGGCGCCTGGCGGCTCCCCGCGAAGGGATGCGTGGCCGTCGACCCGGTGCGGGGCCGCCTCGCCTTCCCCGCGAACGAGACGCCCGCGGGGGTCGAGGTGGCGTGGGCGTACGGCTTCGCGGGCGACCTGGGCGGCGGCCCCTACCCGCGCGCGCGCGCGGACGAGGCACCGCGCGTGGTGTTCAGGGTGCCCCTCTACTATGGCACCCCGGCGGCCGCGCTCGCCGCCTGGAACCCCGCGGTCTACCCCCGTGCGGCCATCGAGATCGGCGACAGCCGCAGCTACGACGGAGACCTGGACGTGGGCCTCGGCGGCGCCGGCGCCGACCTGGTGGTGCGTGCCGCCGAGGGACAGCGTCCGGTCCTCTTCGGCGACCTGCGGGTGACGGGGAGCGGTGCGTCGCGGGTGGCGCTGGAGGGGGTGCTGCTGGCGGGCACCGTCTCCGTGTCGGGCGGCCTGGAGGCGCTGGAGCTGTCGCACTGCACGCTGGTCCCCGGGCGCCGGCTCAGGGCCGACGCGACGCCGGAGACGCCCGGGGCGGCCAGCGTGTGGGCGGACGACGCGTGCGTGCGGCTGGTGACCACGGTGGAGCGCTGCATCACCGGCCCGCTGCGCCTTCCGCCCGACGCGCCGGAGGTGCGGGTGCGCGACAGCATCGTGGAAGGCGGGATCTCCCCCCGCGCGCTGCTGGGGATCGAGGTGGAGCCGGCCGCCGGGTGGACGGGGCGCTTCGGCTCCATCCCCGCGCGGCTGGAGGCGGCGGTCCGCGCCGCGTTCCGCGACGCGCGGGTGCTGGTGGCGGGAGACCGGCTCCTGGTGACCTCGGCGCTCCCCGGCGCGGGAACGCGCGACGCGCTCTTCCGCCGCGTGCAGGCCGCCCTGGGCGCCCTGGGCGAGCCGCTGCGCGCCATCCCCATCCCCTGGCGGGTGCTGGCGGGGGAACGGCTGCGGGGCTTCGGGGTGAGCGCGGCACGGCTGAGGCTGCAGGTGGTGGTGGACGGCGCCAACCCCATCGAGATCGAGCTGCGCCCCCGGCCCGCCACCCTGGCCGACGCGGCGGCGGCGCTGCAGGCGGCCATCCGCGGGGCGCAGGGCGGGCTCCCCTCGTACACGGCGGCGCTGGTGCCCACCGACGGCGAGCGACTCTACTTCGGCTCGCGTGGCGCGCAGCTGCTGGAACTGCTGGCGGCGCCGGGCGACGCGGCGACGGTGGCCGAGCTGGGCTTTGGGGCTCCCGCGGCGGGTGCCGCCGGGCGCGACGTGCCGGCGCTCTCCGGCCCCCCCGCCACCCTGGAGCGCTGCACCTTCCTGGGCACCGTGGAGGTGCGCGAGCTGACGCTGGCCAGCGACTGCCTGTTCACCGCGCCGGCCCTGGCCGTGCGCCGGCAGAGCGGGTGCGTGCGCTACAGCTGGCTGGCCGCCGGCTCGCGCGTGCCCCGCCCCTACCGCTGCCAGCCCGAGCTGGCCGTGCGCGAGGCGCTGGCCGCCGAAGAGCCCGCGGCCGGACGCCTCGCCGCCGCCAACCGGGCGCGGCTGCGCCGGTGGGTGGAGGGGCGGGTGCGCCCGGAGTTCGTCTCGCTGCGCTACGGCTCGCCCGCGTACGGGCAGCTCGACGCCGGGTGCGCCTCCGAGGTGGCCGAGGGCGCCTCCGACGGCAACGAGATGGGCGCCTTCAACTTCCTGCAGGCCGCCTGGCGGCTGGCCCGCTTCCGCGAGAGCCTCGACGAGTACCTGCGCTTCGGGCTCGAGGCCGGCGTCTTCTTCGTGACCTGAACCGGGCGGAGATCATCCCGCTTTCTTCATCGCAGGACCTGGTCGGTTGCGCGACGACGATCATCCGCGGCCTTCATCTTCCCCGATCCGGAGACCCCTTCCATGCCCGGCGACTATTCGCGCTTCCGCTTCGACCCGACCCGGGACTACGCGGGCGTCCTGGAGCAGCAGGGCCGCGTGCGGCTCGACTCCGATCACAACGAGGGGGTGGAGATCGCGGACCGCGGGGTGCGCGCGGAGAGGGTGGACACGCTGGGCCGCGCCGCCGTTCCCGCCGCGGGGGGCGCCAACCGCGACGCCTTCCGCGTCCGCGTCCCGGCGCTCGGCCAGCTCACCGTCGATCCCGGCCGCATCTACGTGGACGGCATTCTGGCCGAGTGCCACGGGGCGCCGACCTGCATCGCATGGGACGCGGCGCTGGACGAGCCGCGCGCCACCGGCCCCGTTTCCTACGATGACCAGCCCTACCTCGCCGCCGGCTCCCCGCGGGGGGCCCCGTCGGCGGCGGGCACCACCGACCTGGTGTACCTGGCGGTGTGGCGGCGCGAGGTGACGGAGCTGGAGGACCCGGGGCTGACCGAGGTGGCGCTGGGCGGGCCCGACACCACCACGCGCCTGCAGACGGCGTGGCAGGTGGGGATCCTGCCGGACGTGGGGACGGCGCGGTGCGGGGCCGGGGCGGCGTGGGACGCGCTCACCGCGCCTTCCGGGGGACGGCTGACGGTGCGGGGCGAGGCCGCGCCTGCATCATCCGATCCCTGCCCGGTGCCGGAGCGGGGCGGCTTCCGCGGGCTGGAGAACCAGCTCTACCGGGTGGAGGTGCACGTGGGCGGCGGAATGGGCGCCGCCCGCTTCAAGTGGAACCGCGACAACGCGTCGCTCGCCGCCGCGGTGGAGAAGGTGGAGGACGCGCCTTCCGGGGGGAGCCTGGTGACCGTGTCCCGCCTGGGGCGCGACGACGTCAACCGCTTCCAGCGGCAGGAGTGGGTGGAGGTGCTGGACGACCGCGCCGAGCTGGGGGGCCAGGGCGGGGTGATGGCGCGGGTAGTGGACGTGGACCTGGCGAGCCGCGTGCTCACCGTGGAGCCGCGCCTCCCCGCCGGCCGCTTCGACCCGGCCGACGCCGCCCGGCACACCCGCGTGCGGGCCTGGCACCCGGCGCGCGCCGCCGACGCCGACGGGCTGGTGGCGGTGGCGGCGGGGCCGGTGAAGCTGGAGGACGGCATCGAGCTGTCATTCTCGCTCCCGGCGGGCGGCGAGTTCCGGGCGGGCGACTACTGGGTGTTCGCCGCGCGCACCGTGAACGGCTGGGTGGAGCCGCTGCAGGACGCGCCGCCGCGCGGCGTGCGGCGCCACTACTGTGCGCTGGCCACGGTCACCTGGGGGGCGACGGCGGCGGAGACGAAGGTGCGGGACTGCCGGGTCCCCTGGCACCCCGGAGGGTGCTGCTCGGAGGTGGTCTTCCCCGGCCAGAGCATCCAGGACGCGGTGGACCGGCTCCCTCCCGCAGGCGGTTGCGTGTGCCTGAAGCCCGGCCTGCACCGGGTGGACGAGCCGGTGCGCATCGAGCGCTCCAGCGTCTGCCTGCGCGGCGAGAGCGCCGGGGTGGTGGTGCGGCGCGCCGGCGGCGAGACGGTGCTGGCCATCGGCGGGGCCGGGGGCGAGACCATCGACCACGTCTGCGTGGAGCGCATCCGCTTCGAGACGGGCGACACGGTGGAGGGCGACGACGGCGTGGTGCGCGTGGTCGCCGCGTCGGGGGTGAGCCTGCGCGGCTGCGCGTTCGCCCCGCCCTCTCCCGACGACCCGGACGCGGCGGCGCCCCCGTTCGTCCCCGCCGTGGCGGTGCTGGCGGCGAAGGCCTCGGAGCTGGTGGTGGAGCGGTGCGCCGTCTGGAACCTGCTGGGCGGGGTCTGCGCGGGAGCGGCCAGCGGCGCGGTGACCGTGGCCGACTGCCGCTTCTTCGGCCCGGCCTGGACGGAGGACGACGGGACGCGTTCTCGCGGGCACCGCGGGGTCTGGCTGCTGGACGACACCGTCGGCCCCTGCCAGGTGGTCCGCAACGAGTTCCAGCACTACATGGAGGCGGTGGTGGTGGGGCGCGAGGCGGCGGGCACGGTGGTGGCCGACAACCGCGTCTTCCGCGACGGGAGCGCGCTGGGGCCGGCGTTCACCTCGACCGAACAGCTGGAGGCGCTGTTCAGCGGGATCCGGCCGCTCGACTTCCTGGATGGTTTCGCCATCGCCGCGTGGGCACCGGGATGCCTGATCGCGCGCAACGAGGTGCGGCTGACGGCCGCGGGGCAGAAGGCAATCCTGGTCAACGGCTCCGACACCATGGTGCGCGAGAACCGGATCTCGGCGGAGCTCGAGCCGGCCGGTGGCCCACCCCTTGGAGTAGTGCTGGCGAGCCGCGCCGACGCCGACGAGAACGACCCCTGGCTGAGCGGGTGCACGGTCCTGGACAACCGCTTTGCGGGCCCCGTCGGCGCCATCCTGTCCTTCGGATGGGTCCAGGACCTCCAGATCTGCGGCAACCGGGTCACGGGAGACCGTGATGCCTACGCCCGCTCCGTTCCCGAGCCGGACCACGTGCCTTCCCGGGCGGCTGTCCGCGCGGTGGTCGACGGCGGCTTCGCCCTCGGCTGGGGCGTCCTCGCCTCGCAGCTGCACGCGTCGGCGATCGCCGGCAACCACGTGGCCTTCACCCTCGCCGGGATCGCCCTGAACGCGACCTCCGGCGTCTCCGTCCGCGACAACCACGTCGGGGCGTGTGTGGGCGGCGTCTGCGCACGGGGGGGCATCGGCCAGGTGGTAGAAGGCAACTACGTGGACGCGATCTATGCGGCGGGGATCTACGGCGTGGACGTGGACCGGTGCACGGCCATCGGCAACGTGCTGCGCGGCTGCGGCGGCGTGGCCGTGTACCTGTGCCATGGGAGCGCAAACACCGTCGGCGAGAACCGGATCGAGGGAGGCGGCTTCGGGATCGCACTCTTCCGCCAGACCCGGGGAACGGCGTGGGGCAACGCGGTGATCGGTTCGGCCCGTACCGGAATCGTGGTGAACGCCTCCGAGGGCGGCCTCATGCTCCGGGATGCTCGGGTGCTCAACTGTGGAAGCGCCCGCGGAATGATGGTGCAGGTGTTCGGCGGCACACAGGAGAACGTCGCGTCCGGCGTGGACACGGAACTGATCGCGGCGGGAATCTCCCTGACGAACTGCGACGGGATTGTCGACCTGGACGGCTGCGACGTGCGATACACGGGAGAGCCCGTGGAGCCCGGCGGCAGCCGGAATACGGGCCGCCGCTTCGCAGTCTTCGGCTCCCTCATGGACAGGGTGCAGGTGCGCGGCTGCACCCTGGTGGGCGCGGAGCTCCCGCCCGGGGATGAGCCTTTGCGCGGAGGCGCGCTTCATCTCTACTGCTTCGACAACCTTTCGATCTTCCCGCAGTCGCCCTGGTCGGTGCAACGCGAATGGTATTGCCGCGTGTCCGATTCGGTGCTGGAGGGATACGAGCACACGATCGCGCTGTGCTGGGTCCTGGGTGGAGAGGTCGACTTCGACGCGAACCGCTGTCAGAAGCGCCAGGAACCGCAGCAGGGCAGCGGGAAATATCCCGCCGTGCTCATGTTCGCGGACATGCTGTGCGTGAATGGAAACCGGATACGTGGCAACGTCCGGATGGATTCACCCACCCTCACGATCTACGGTACCCACTTGGTGGCGACCGGAAACACGAGCTATGGCGGTGCCGAGATCAACGTGACGACCGCGGTGGTGCCCTCCCCCTATGCGAACTTCAACGCCACCTTCTGAGCGAGCCTCCCATGGACATCTCCGGCATCGACGACCTGCGCACGCTGCACGAGCTCTTCACCGCTGGCGTGGAGGGGCGCCTGGCGAGCCTGGGCTCCGGCGGAGCCGACACCCCGGAGGGCGGCCCGGAGCGGCGCGAGGCCGCCGTCCGGCTCGTGGAAGGCCGCCTGCGCCAGGCCGAGGAGGCGCGCGACGCCGCCTTCCGCCAGGTGGACGAGGAGAAGGAGGCGGCGCTGCGCCGCTACGACGAAGCGAGGTCGGAGCTGGAGCGCCGCTTCGCGGCCGAGGTTGACCGCTACCGCCAGCTGCTGGCGGAGCTGGGTGGCGAGCCCCCGGCCGCCGCCTCGGCGGAGCAGGCGGGGGATGAAGGTGAAAGCGGGAAAGGGAAGAAGCGCCGCGGCCGTCGTGCCTGACGAGCGACGGGCGCGCGCAGAGCCGCGGAGCCGCACGTCGTCCCCGCGGCTCCGCGGCTCTGCGTGCGCAAATGTCGTCGCTGACCTCTACGGTGCGTTGCAGAACACGCGGCTGCGGCTCACCACCAGGTTGTCGAAGTAGCGCTTCAGCTCCTGGCCGAACACACCCTCGGGCCAGAGGTTGTCGAGCACCACGCCGTTGATCCCGTACTGCGTGTACCGCCCCACCCAGGCAAAGTCCCGCCGCTCCGCCACCTTCACGCTGTCCACGAACGCCTCGAACACGGCGTTGCGCGCGCCCGCCGCATCGAGCCGGGCGTGCGCCTCCACGCAGTGCCACTGCCCGTCCGTGAGCACCGGACCGCCCTGCGCGGTGCCCAGGAAGCGCAGCCGGGCGAAGTCCTCGTACCGCGTGGTGCGTACCGTCCCCGAGGCGTCGAGGCCGGTGGCCGGGTCGATGGCCAGCGTCCCCCGGCGCGACACCGTGTTCGGCGACCAGGCGAACGCCACCATCGCCTGCGCCATCGCGCGGCTGGAGAAGATGGTGGCCGCGCTCAGCCGGTTCCCGCCGGCGCTCCACCCCGGCCCGTAGCGCACGTAGAAGCGCCACCAGATCTCACGGTGGCGTATGGCGCCGCTGTCGGTACCCACCCGCGGGAGCGTGTCGGTCCAGGTCGAATCGGCCCGGCCGCGGGGGAGGAAGACGCTGGACGGCACCCGGCCGAACGCCACCCGCAGCCACCCGGCCCCCGTGCGCCCCGGCCGGAAGGTGGCCGCCATCCCGTAGGACCCGTGCCAGCCCACGCTGTCGCGGCGGACGAACGCCCCGCCCGCGGAGCCGTAGTCGAAGTAGGCCCCCAGCCGGTCCCGCTCGAAGTCGTCGCACCATTCCCAGTCGGCCTTCCACCGGTCGCATTCCCCCGCGCGCGCCACGGGCGCGGGGGTCACGAACACGAGGGTGGTCGCTCCGCCGTTCACGGAGCGGTGGAACGCGCGCACCACCGTGACACCCACCGCCTTCCCGGTCACCAGGCCCCCGCCGGAGACGGTCGCGATCGTCGAGTCGGTGGAGAACCAGTGGAGCGGCACCGAGCCCCCCGGTGCGAACCGGGTGGCCACGGGCGCCGAGGCGCCCACCTGCAGGCGCAGGGTGTCGGGCTCCAGGTCCAGCCCCAGCACCGTGATGAGGGCGGTGTCTCTCGGGAAGGTGGCCCCGCCGCTCACCAGAACCTGGCCTGCCTGCTGGAAGGTGAACCGCCGCTGGTTAACCGAGAGCACCTGTACGAGGTGGTTCGCTCCGCTGGACGCCCAGGTCACGCGCATGGAGTCGATGGCGCCCGACACGCTCACCGTCATGGTGTCGCCCACCAGCACCACGCTCTCGGGCACCTTGAGCGTGCTCTTTTGCGCGGTCGCGGCAGGAACGGCGATGGAGAGGGAGACGAGGGTGCACGCCGGCAGGAGCGCGACGTACGCCACGGTTCGGAAGAGGCGCATGGAACGAACTCCGATCAGGAAGGGCGGGAAATTAAGAACCCGAGCCGGACGCGTAGATGAGGCCGGGTACCCCCGATGGCTGCACGGAACAGACCAGCCGGCGAATCGCCCAACCCTGCGCATAACCCGATGGATTGAGTGTACTTACTGTGTTTGCTCGCCGTCGATTGCGGAGCCGGAGCTGGCGGATGGGGCGTGCGTGTCCCGCAGTTGCGCCTCTCTAGCGTGCTCTGCGAGCGGCAGCGCCGCTGCGCCCCTTGATTGTCGTTTTCTCGCCGGCTGCCGCCGGCTGAGCCGCGGCCGGGCTGATCTTCGCGCCCTACGTGCTCTCCTCTCCCAGCAGTGCGCGCGCGTCGCGCAGGCCGGGGCTCGTCCAGCCCCTCGGTGAAGCTGGCGTACAGCGTGGCCAAGGCTGCACGTGCCGGCATCCGCTGGACCGCGGCCACCAGCCTGGTCCAGATCTACAGCACCAGGACGGCGATGGAATAGTACACGATCGACGGGATGGAGCTGACCCTGTGCCCGTAGGATCGTCCACGGAGGACGTAGTGGGTGCCGCGCTCCAGGAGGCGATCGAGGATGGCCTCGGCAAGATTGGCATCATGGAGGACTTGGCCGAGGGCCGCCAGAGGCTTGGGGTTGTCGAAGACGACCCGCAGCGGCACCCCGCCCGCGTGCTCGAAGCAGGCGAGCAGCGCACGCACCAGCGACTCGATCCGCTCGTCGGGGACGACCGCCACCCACCCCCAGCGCGAATACTTCAGGCGATAGGCCGCGAAGTGGATGCGCTCGGTGCGCTTGTCCAGCAACCGCACGTCCGCCACCCCGAAGTCGAACTGGCCGAACTCGCCGGCCACGCCCTCGGGGCGCACCATCGGTTCCGCGGGCATCGCTTCCTTCTCGACCCGGAAGATACGGGAGAAGGTGCTCTCGCCGACCGAGGCGCCCTCCTCCCTCAGCTGGCGCAGGAACTCCAGCGGTGGGGCCGCGGGATCTGCCGCGATGAGCTCGCGCAGCCGCTGCCGGACCGCTTCGGGCACCGCGGGACGGCCGACGCCGCAGCGCCGACGTGCCTGCGCGTCGCTGGCTCCCTCGACCGTGGGCTCCTTCGCGATTCGCTGGACGGAATGCTCCGAGAAGCCATCTGCTGCGCGATCTGCTTCGCGGCCAGCCCCGCCTTGATCAGGGCGTGCACTGCATGTCTGTCGATCATCCGAATCATCCTCCCTCGCCTCCGGCCGATGGGGGCATCTGCCCTGCGCTGGGCGGTGAACAATACGGGGTCAGTGATCCTGGACAGCGACAGAGTTTAGAGAGGATCGGCGACAGTTTAGGGAACGCACAGCGTGCGACTTGATTGAGTGACTTGGTACAACAAGGACTGGCTTCTCAGTCACCGAGACTCGCAGATTTCCACTGATATGAGTTGTGCTTTGTTGCAGCTTCCGGTGCTGCGCCCGGTTTGGATAGGTCGCGAAATGTCTGTTACTCCACGCACCGCCCGAGATTACCTTCGCGGCCGTGACGAGCGTGCCCGGTGCTCGCTTTCACTCGCGTTCGAACCCCACCGCCACCCCCGTTCCTTTCCGCCGTCCAGTGCGCCTGGGTGCGCGAACGGCAGTCGTGCCTCATGGCCGGAAGGCGATACGGCGTGACGCGCCGGCCGTACCTCGGTCATCAGCGCTGGGGCGATGGGCGCGCAGTACCGCAGCCCCGTCTTCCGTGAGGGAGTACGTGCCTCCCGTGCGGGCTTCGACGAGCCCGAGCTGGACCAGTCGTTCCCGCTGGGGGAAGAAAGTCCCCGGGTTGGACGAGAGGGCTGCCTGCCACTCACGCGACGTCAAACCGGCGCCTGCCGCGTCGAGCACCTCCAGCGCGCGACGCTGGCCCTCGGTGGTCGTCTTCGCCAGCCCGCCCGCCAGCTGCTCGCCATAACGGCTGCTCCACTCTGCCCAGCGATACTCCAGGATCGGGCGCTTCGCCCTGTACCTGGCATACCGGCCATAGCGGCGCTCGATCATCTGCTCCGTGCCGTGCCCCATCTCACCCTTGAGCTTCCAGGCCGTCATCGGCTGGCCCTGCTCGTCGAGCGTACAGAGCCGGTGTGTCGCGTAGGAGACCCGAAACCGTCGCGTGCGAACCGCGCCCTGCGCAAACCCCGCCGTCTTCGCGATCCGGTCGAGCGTCTTCCGCCAGTCGGCGATGGGGACGGCACCATCCGATCCCGGTTCCGGAAACAGCAGGGGTCCCGGCGGAGCGTTCGGCCCGTGAAGGTATTCGGCGAGGATCTCCGCCAGCTGCGGATGCATGGGGATCAAGCGGTTCCGGTGGAGCGTCTTCAACCTCGACCGGCTTGCGTTGGGCCGGATCATCACCAGCCCGTTCGGAAAGTTCGGGTCTCCGGGCAGGCGGACGTCGATCAGCTCGACGCCGGCGCGCTCGCTCTCGATGCAGCCGGTGAGCAGGAGGAAGCCGAGGAGCGCGAAGACCGGGCGGCCTGGCTCGCCGGGGGGAAAGAGCCGGCGCGCCGCTTCGAGGAGCAGTGCGCACTCGCCGAGCTCCAGCAGCTCGGTCGACGAGGCATCCGGCGTCGGCAGGTCGACCTTCTCCCGCACCCAGTTACGTGCGATCCGGCCTTCGCTCAGCGCGCGCTGGAGCAGGTGCCCGAGCGCATCCATGTACTGCCGCTGCGTTCCGCGCGTCAGCGTTCGCTCTCTCACCGCATGGGTTCGCAGCGAGACCATGTAGTCGTGGACGTGCGCCGGCGCGATCTCGCGCAGGAGCGTGATGCCGCGGCCCGCGAAGAAGAGCGCGGCATGCGTGAGGCGGACCTCGACGTTGTCGACGTAGGCCTCGGTGGGTGGATTCCGGCCTTCGACGTTGGCGAGCGACGCGACGTGGTACCCGACGTAGGACGGGATCCGGTCGAGGTCGCCGGAGGGGAGCCCGTTTGGATGAAGCCCCCGCAGCTCGCGCAGTGCCCTGAGCCGCTCGGCGAACAGGAGCGCGGCCGTGTTCGGATCCCGGGTGGCGAACTTCTCCCCTTCGGGTACGAGCGGTTCGCGGCCGCCGCCCCACTTCGCCCAGGCGCGGAAGGCGCCATAGGCTCGACCCGATCTCCACTCGATGCCGGCACGGGGATCGAGGCCGCTCTCATCCCTTCGAGGACGGCCGCGACGACGCTGCTGCGTCACGACGCCTGCCGGGGTTGGATGCTGGAGACGTGTCACGATCGAGTCCCGCTGCTGGCGAACTTTCGACGGGAGCTCGCGATCTCGCCGCGGACGGAGTCGGCGTTCGTGGCCGTCACTGGCCGGCGCACGCGGCGTGGAGGCGCGTTCGCGACGGCCAGGATGAATTCGTCGAGCGCATCCTCTCGCACGCGGTACGTCTTGCCCCAGGGGAATGCCTCGAGCCGTACACCGCGCAGCCCTTCGCGAATCCACTTCCTCACCGCGGAAGGCTGCACGGCCTTGCCTCCGGCGCCGCGTGCCGCGCACCGGTGCGCCACTTCTTCCAGCGACAGCCCCGGTGCGGCAGCGCGTAAACGATCGTCCTCCAGGAGCGCCCGGATGGAGTCCACCGGGATCAGCGTCCCGGGAGGGGCGTGCTGGACCATGAGCGACAGCCGCTCGTGCAGCGGCATCGGTTGCGGTCGTGGCATTCGCAGGGCAACGCGTGATCGGGTCCGCCAGTTGCACCGAGGACGCTTGCTCGCCCCGGGGAAACCGGAAGCGCGCATGACTCATACCAGTTTCCTTGATTATTTGTATACTCTGTATATGTTTGTTTGTATACTCTGTATAAGTTTCCACCAACCTCGGACTGGAAGTTGGGCCGATGTCGCAACGGGATTTACCGCCGATCTTCGAAACCACCGAGGATCTCGAGACCCGGATCGCGCACGAGCAGGATGCTCGACTGCGCGCCCGTCTCCATTTGCTGCTCCTCATCCGCTCCGGCCAGGTGAGGAGCCGTACGCAGGCGGCGAAGCACCTGGTCGTGCATCGCAACAGCGTGAGGAACTGGCTCGAGGCCTACAAGCGAGGCGGGCTGGAGGAACTGCTTCGCATCGGCACCACCGGCCCCAAGCCGGAGCAGAAGACGCTGCCCCCACGCGTGTTTCAGACGCTGTGTGAGCGCGTGGAAGGCGAAGGTTTCTCCGGATATACCGGTGCGCAGGAGTGGCTGCTCAAGGAGTTCGGTCTGCACGTCCCTTACCGCACCGTGCACGGCCTGATCCGCGATCGCCTGGGCGCCAGGCTCGAACGAGCGAGGCCGAGGCACAAATCACGGCCTTGACGCCGCCTTCGCTTGCTCCTGGGGTGTAGCGCTCTTCGATCTGCGCAGGGTTTTGCGCATGTTTTCGGGTGACCCGGCGGCGGAATGCGGGTGGGGCGCCGCTTGTCACCACTTCGGTAACCTGCCAAATTACGCTCCCCGAAAACTCTCGGTTCCACGCCGCGCGGCCCGTCGCCCCGGCCAGTTCAGCCCTTCCGCTACCGATCGCGCAGGTTCATCACCGATGCAGCCACCCCGCTGGACGACGGTCCAGGAGTCGGAGTTCCCGTGGGAGCGCGAGGCGCTGGCCTACCTGCGTGAGCGGCTCCCGGATGCGGAGCCGTTCCGCGCGTGGTCGAATTTCGAGTTCGTGGCGGCGGACGGGAGCATCAACGAGGTGGACCTGCTGGTGGTGTCGCTGTACCGGGTGTTCCTGGTGGAGATCAAGAGTGCGCCGGGGCACGTGGAAGGCGATGCCGGCACCTGGCGCTGGCGGGAGGGAAGCCAGGCGCGCACCATGGACAACCCGCTGCTGCTGGCCAATCGCAAGGCGAAGAAGCTGAAGGACCTGCTCAAGCGCCAACCGGCCATGAAGGGGCAGCGCGTTCCGTACGTGGAGCCGTTGATCTTCCTGTCGCACCAGAACGTGCAGGTGGAGCTGCAGGGCGCGGCGCGGCAGGGGGTGTACCTGCGTGAGGGCGCAGGCGATCGGACCGGGCCCGACGTGGTACGGGTGCTCACCGCGCAGCTCTCGCCGCACGACCTGTACGCCTCGGCCGATTCGCGCATCGATGCCCGGGCAGGGCGGGCGATCGAGAAGGCGATGGACCAGGCCGGGATCCGCGCGTCGCTGCGGCACCGGCAGGTGGGCGACTACCGGCTGGGCGCGCTGCTGGCCGAGACGGACGTCTTCCAGGACTGGGAGGCGGCGCACGTCCGCTTCGAGGCCTCGCGCCGGCGCGTCCGCATCTATCCCCATGCCCTGCAGTCGTCCGAGACCTCGCGCACCGAGCGGCGTCGTGCGGCGGAGCGCGAGTTCGCCCTGCTCGACGGCGTGGTGCACCCCGGAATCCTGCGGGTCGAGGCGTTCACCGAGCACGAGCGCGGTCCGGCGCTGGTGTTCGAGCAGCCGGAGAACGCCGAGCGGCTCGACTTCTTCCTCCAGCGGCGGGGGGCAGCGCTGGACCTGCGCCAGCGGCTGGAGCTGGTGCGGCAGATCGCCGAGACGCTGCAGTACGCCCACGCGCGCAAGCTCTTCCACCAGTCGCTCACGCCGCAGGGCGTGCTGGTGGCGGAGACGGACGCGGGCCCCGTCACCAAGGTCTTCAGCTGGCAGGCTGGCACCAGCGAGCCCGGTACGGTGACCGGCACGCGCCCGACGGCAAACCACATCGTCAGGGTGGGCCTGGCGGGCGAGGCGCAGGGTGCGGTGTACCTGGCGCCCGAGCTGTACTCCGGAGGCCGGACCAACCCCGCGCGGCTGGACGCCTTCTCGCTGGGCGCGCTCGCCTACCACCTGGTGAGCGGCGCGGCGCCGGCCGCCACCGTGGAGGAGCTGCACGAGAAGCTGGCGCGCGATCACGGGCTGCGGCTGTCGGAGGTGGTGGATGGGGTGGATGCGGAGCTCGAGGTGCTGGTGCAGCTCGCCACCGAGCCCGACACCCGCAACCGGCTGGAGCTGGACGACTTCCTGCGGACGCTGAACGAGGTCATCGCCTCGCTGGCCGACGAGCCGGGGAGCTGGGCCGATCCGCTGGAGGCGGGCCCCGGTGACGAGCTACAGGGCGGCTTCCGCGTGCTCAAGCGGCTGGGCAAGGGCTCGACCGCGGTGGCGCTGCTGGTGGAGCGCGACGGGCGCGAGGGGGTGCTGAAGGTGGCGCTCGACCGGGACCTGAACGACCGGCTGCGGCACGAAGGCCAGGTGCTGCGCGAGGTGCAGCACCAGAACGTGGTGACGCTGTACGAGGTGGCCGACGTCTCCGGCCACGCCGCGCTGTTCATGTCGGTGGCGGGCACGCGCAGCGGCGACGACGGGGCCGGGAGCTACACGCTGGCCCAGCGCATCCGCGAGGAAGGCCGCCTTTCGCTCGACCTGCTGCAGCGCTTTGGCGACGAGTTGCTGGGGGTGGTGAACTGGCTGGAGCACAACGGCATCTCGCACCGCGACGTGAAGCCCGACAACATCGGGATCGGGCAGACACGGCAGGGCACGCTCACGCTCTTCCTCTTCGACTTCTCGCTCTCGGGCGTTCCGGCCGAGAACGTGCGGGCCGGCACGCCGCCGTACCTGGACCCGTTCCTCGCCCAGCGCAAGCCGCCGCGGTGGGACGCGTACGCCGAGCGGTTCGCCGCGGCGGTCACGCTCTACGAGATGGCGACGGGGCAGATGCCCACCTGGGGCGACGGCCAGTCGAACCCGGCGCTGCTGGCGTGTGAGGTGACGCTGGACGAGGAGCTGTTCGACGCCTCCGTCCGCGAGCGCCTGGGCCGCTTCTTCCGCAAGTCGCTGGCGCGTGACTACCGCGGGCGCTTCGACAACGCGGAGGAGATGCGGCGGGCGTGGGTGCGGGTGTTCGAGCCGATCGACCGGCCGGCCAGCCGCAGCGACGACGGCTCGCCCGACCTGCTGGCGGCGCTGGCCGAGGTTGACGAGGCGTCGCCGGTGGCGGCGCTGCCGCTCACCCCGCGGGTGCTGAACGCGCTGGAGCGCATGGGCGTGCACACGCTGGCCGAGCTGCAGGAGCTCCCCCGCATCCGGCTGTACCGCAACAAGGGGATCGGGCAGCCGGTGGTGCGCGAGATCCGCGACCTGGCCGAGAAGGTGGCCGAGCACTTCGCGCGGCGCGCGGCGCGTACCGCCGATCCGGGCTCGGGTGAGAACGACGCCGCGGTGGTCCCGCAGTTCTGGAGCGTGGACCTGATGGTGCGCCGCCTGGCGCCCGCTGCGGCCGAGAGCGACGACGCGGCGATCCTGCGCGCGCTGCTGGGGCTGGACGCGCTCGCCGGGGTGGGGGAGGGGTGGCCGGCCACCCAGGACGTCGCCGAGGCGCTGGGCTTCGCCAGGCACGAGGTGCAGGGGGTGGTGGACCGGGCCCGCGAGCGCTGGGGAAAGGACCGCAAGGGGTGGCTGGCGCCGCTGCGCGACTCGGTGGCGTCGCTGCTGGAGAAGCATGGGGGGGTGATGACGCGCGCCGAGTTGGTGGGCGCGCTGCTGGCCCAGCGCGGGTCGTCGGCGCTCGCGGGCGAGCGCGAGCGGAGCGCGGGCGCGGTGGCCTATGCGGCGGTCGAGGCGGAGGCGGCGCGCGAGGGCGCGCGCTTCGTGCTGTACCGCGGGCGCGACCACCTGTTCGTGGTGGGCACGCCGGAGCTGGCCGAGCCGTTCGCTGCCACGCCCGCGGCGCGCGCCCGGTACGCCGAGCTGCTGGGCGCCCGCGCCGACGAGCTGGCTGCCGCGGACCCGCTGCTGCCCAGGGAGCGTGCCGAGGAAGAGCTGCTGGCCGTAAGCGCGCCCGAGGGCGACCGGCCGCTGCCGCTCGAGCGCCTGCTGCGCCTGGCGGTGGCCGCATCGCGCCAGGCGGCGCTCTCCAGCCGGATGGAAGTGTACCCGCGCGGGATGAGCGCCGTGCGAGCCTTGCGGCTGGGGGCGGGCTCGCTGCTGGGGCCCAAGGCGCTCCCCACCGAGCTGGTGCAGCAGCGCATCGCCAGCCGCTATCCCGAGGCCGTGCGCCTGCCGGACCGCCCCGCGCTCGACGCGCTACTGGTGGAGGCGGCTTTACCCTACCAATGGGACGATGAGCGGACCTCGTTCGCCCCGTCCGACGTGCGGCCCGGCTACCTGGAGACCTCGTCCACCGTCGGGCGTCGGTCCGTGCACGGAGGCGGCGACGAGCCCGGCACCGAGGAGGCGTGGGCGCTGGAGCGCCGGCTGGCCGCGGTGACGGCCGATCGCCGCTTCCTGGTGCTCACGGTGGACCCGCGGCGGCACCCGAAGGCCGAGCGCGAGCTGCTCCGCCGCCATGGGCTGACCCCCGTGAACCTGGAGGCCCGGCTCCTGCGCGAGATGCGCGCGGCGGTCGACGCCCTGGGCGCCCGCTGGGACGTGGTGGTGCGCGCCGACGCCGCCGCCCGCGACAGCCGCGACTGGCGCAACCTGCAGCACGTGGCGGCACGCGCCGCGGCCGCGGTGGCCGCTTCGCTGCTGGAGCTGCGGAAGCCGGCCCTGCTGGTGTACCCGGGGCTGCTGGCGCGCTACGGCCAGCTCGGTGTGTTGGAGCAGCTCCGGGTGCGCGCCGAGGCGGGGGAGGGGCCCGGCTTCGTGCTGCTGGTGGCGGCCGACGCGCGGAGCACGATGCCCGTGGTGGACCGCGAGCCGCTGCCGGTGGTGTACGCGTCGGAGTGGGCGCGCGTGCCCGAGCCGTGGCTGCGAGGCGCCGCCGTCGCGCCGTCGTCCCCCGCCGCGGCGGCGGTCTGAGCTCTCGTACCTTTCCTCATCTTCACCAGCCGATCGATGCCCGTCGTTGCTTCACGCCTGCTGCAGGACCTCCGCCGCCAGGTTCGCACGCTCGAGGATGACCTGCGCACGCGCGCGCAGGCCGTGCCGGAGATGGGTGCCGAGCTGCGCAACGAGTACGACAAAGGGCGCAAGGCAGGGCGCATCGGGGAGGCGTTCGAAACCTGGCGCGACGACGTGCTGACGCAGGCGGCGGTGCACTGGGTGCTCGGGTGCGTGTTCGTGCGCTTCCTGGAGGACAACGAGCTGCTCCCAGCTCCTCTGCTCGCCGGTCCAGGCGCGCGTGCGCGCATGGCGGCCGACCAGCATACGCTCTTCTTCCAGCAGGCGGAGCACCGCACCAGCAGCGACCGCGAGTACCTGCTGCACGCGTTCGGAATGGTGGCGGCGCTCCCCTCGGGCGAGCGGCTGTTCGACCGTGCGCACAACCCGGTGTGGACGTTCGGCATCTCCGCCGATGCCGCGCGCGACCTGCTGGGGTTCTGGCGCCAGGTGGACCCGAACTCCGGCGCGCTGGTGCACGACTTCACCGACCCGGCGTGGGACACGCGCTACCTGGGCGACCTGTACCAGGACCTGTCCGACGCGGCGAAGAGCAAATACGCGCTGCTGCAGACGCCGGAGTTCGTGGAGGAATTCATCCTCGACCGTACGCTGGAGCCCGCGCTGCGCGAGTTCGGGCTGGCCGAGGTGCGGATGATCGACCCCACCTGCGGCTCGGGGCACTTCCTGCTCGGCGCGTTCGAGCGGCTGCTGCGGATGTGGCAGATGCGGGAGCCCGGCACCGTGGAGCGGGCGCTGGTGCAGCGCGCGCTGGATGCCGTCAACGGCGTGGACATCAATCCCTTTGCCGTGGCGATCGCCCGGTTCCGGCTGCTGGTCGCCGCGCTGAAGGCCAGCCTTATCACCCGGCTCGCGCAAGCGCCGAACTTCCGCATCAACGTCGCGACGGGCGATTCATTGCTGTTCGGCACACGCGAGGGCGAGTTGGCGCTGGGCGGCACCGCGGCGGAATTGCGCCACCGTGGAATCGCTTTCCATATGGAAGATGCGGACGAATCGGATCGCATCCTGTCGAGGCAGTATCATGCCGTCGTCGGTAATCCGCCGTACATCACCGTCAAGGATCGTGCTCTGAATCAAACATATCGGGAGATTTACTTAACATGTCATCGAAAATATGCTTTGAGCGTGCCGTTCATTGAGCGGTTTTGGCAGCTTGCGTTACCTGGATCAATGTTACACGCAGCTGGATTTATAGGGATGATCAATGCTAACTCCTTTATGAAGCGGGAGTTCGGGAAGAAGCTGATCGAAGAGTTTCTCCCGAAGGTGGATCTTACCCACGTAATCGATACTGCTGGAGCGTACATTCCTGGGCACGGAACACCAACAGTCGTCCTTTTGGGTCGCAATCGACAGCCACTCGTTGCTACCATCCGAACGGCGATGGGAATGAAGGGTGAGCAAGGCACGCCAGATGATCCCGGCATGGGCCGAGTTTGGACCGCCATCCTTGATCAGATTGATATCCCAGGGAGCCAATCTGAATTTCTCAGTGTTGCGGATTGGGCAAGGGGTTCGTTCAGCAGGCACCCGTGGAGTGTCGGTGGAGGTGGGGCGCTAGATTTGAAGGAGGCGATTGAGGAAGCGGCAGTACGGCAACTCAACGACATAGCGGACTCAATAGGCTTCAAAGTAATCACTGGTGAAGATGATGCGTACCACATTCCCATGGATCTCGTACGCCGGCGGGCATTTCCGAGCCGCTTTATCCGCAAATTCATCGTAGGTGACATTGTGCGTGACTGGGTGATAGCATCCGGATCTGTTGCCTTATTCCCGTATGAAGGCAAGAGCTTGCATGCTGCGCTTACGGAGAGCTTGTACCGGTGGTTTTGGCCGGCCAAGACTGTGCTGGAGAATCGCCTCTGGTTTAAGAAAACACAGGTCGAGCGTGGGCACGCGTGGTACGCGTATGCACACCTCTCTACCGAAAAATTCAGCACACCGATAGCTATTGGGTTTGCCTTCGTAGCGACACACAATCACTTTGTGCTTGATCGCGAGGGTGAAGTATTTAAGCAGAGTGCACCGATTATCCGCCTTCTGAGAGACGCTTCGGAGGAAGAGCATCTCGCAGTTTTAGGACTTCTGAACAGTTCGAGCGCCTGTTATTGGATGAAACAGGTCTTCCATAACAAAGGGGACTCGACCGATTCGGCAGGTGCACGAGTAACTGGCGATCCAGCTTTCGACACCTATGAGTTCACGGGAACTGGCCTCTTGAAGTTCCCAGTCCCAACTGAGAAGCCTCTGGACTTGTCGATGATGTTGGATACAGCCGCCCACGTGTGGCAGCAAAACCTGCCGAATGGATTGACAGGACACCTCCCGATGTCACCCGTTGCATGGGAACAGCACCACATGCGTGCCAACGCCTTGATGGGTGGTATGATCGCACTTCAAGAGGAACTTGATTGGCGCTGTTACCGCATCTACGACATTACGCCGGATGAGCTGACCTACCGCGACGCGGCGGGCGAGCCGCTCACCCCGCCTGAGCTGCGGCTGGGCGAGCGCGCCTTCGAGATCGTGCTGGCGCGGCGAATGGCGGCGAGCGAGGAAGAAACCACGTGGTTCCAGCGCCATGGGTCCACGCCGGTCACCGAGCTGCCCACGCACTGGCCCGCCGACTACCGCGCATTGGTGGAGCGCCGCATCGAGCGCATCGAGAAGGACCGTTACGTGGGGCTGGTGGAGCGGCCCGAGTACAAGCGCCGCTGGAACACCGAGCCCTGGGAGACGCAGGCCACCCGCGCCCTCCAGGAGTGGCTGAAGACGCGGCTTGAAGACGCGGCCTACTGGCCCGAGCCCCGGCTGCAGACCACGCGCACCCTGGCCGACCGCGCCCAGCGCGACGGGGACTTCATGGCCGTGGCCGAGCTGCTGCGCGGGCATGCGGGATTCGACGTGCACGCCCTGGTGCGCGAGCTCGTCGAACCCGAGGCCGTGCCGTTCCTCCCGGTGCTGCGCTACAAGCCCACGGGCCTGCGCAAGCGCGAGGTGTGGGAGCGCACCTGGGAGCTGCAGCGCCAGGAAGACGCCATCGATGCGCAGGTCGCCGCCGAGCTGCGCACGAACGACGGCGAGAGCGAGGCCCAGCACCAGGCCCGCGTGGCCGCCGAGCAGAAGCGTCGCAAGCAGGAAGAGGTGGGCGACATCGCCCGTCCCCCGAAGTACGCCTCGGCCGACTTCGCCAGCTCCCGCTTCTGGGCGCTGCGCGGCGCGCTCGACGTGCCGAAGGAGCGCTTCATCAGCTACCCCTACTGCTCGCGTGAGAACGACCCCTCGCTGCTGGTCGGGTGGGCGGGGTGGAAGCACCTGCAGCAGGCGCAGGCCCTTGGGGAATGGTACAACGAGCTGGTGCAGCAGGAAGGGTGGAGCGCCAGGCGGCTTACACCGCTGCTGGCGGGCTTGGCCGAGCTGATGCCCTGGCTGAAGCAGTGGCACGGCAAGCCGGATCCCGTGTACGGCCGCATGGACCTGTTCTTCGAAGCGTTCCTGAACGACCAGCTCCACGCGCACGAGCTCACCCCGCGCGACCTGGCCGAGTGGACGCCTCCCACCGCGCCTCGCGGCCGCCGCCGCGGCGCGGCCGCGGCCTAGCGCGCCACCCGCCGAACCGGTACAACAAAAGGCGGGGCCAGCCGCCGCGGCCGGCTCCGCACCAGACCGTCATCCCGCAATCCCTTCATCGGCACCAATGACCAGGATCGCCGAGATCGTCGACATCCCCGAGCGCGTCCACCAGGGCGACTTCGTCCTGAAGCTCACCGAGGGGGTGGGCCGCGCGGACGCCACGCTGCGCGACTACGTGGTCACCCCGCAGCTGGTGGCGTGCTTCGACCAGGCGCTGTCGCTGATCCGCTCCGCCGTCGACACCCACGCCAGCAAGGGCGCCTACCTGCACGGCAGCTTCGGCAGCGGCAAGAGCCACTTCATGGCCGTGCTCTCGCTGCTGCTGCAGGGCAACGCCGACGCGCGCGCCATCGCCGAGCTGGCGCCCGTGGTGGAGCGCCACAACGCGTGGACGCACGGCCGCCGTTTCCTGGTGGTGCCGTACCACCTGATCGGGGCCGTCAGCCTGGAGTCGGCCGTGCTGGGCCAGTACGCCGAGTACGTCCGCCGGCTGCATCCCGAAGCGCCCACCCCCGGCTTCTATCGCGCCGAGAAGCTCTTCGCCGACGCGCAGGGGCTGCGCGCGTCCATGGGCGACGACCTGTTCTTCCGCAAGCTGGGCGGCCGTGGCGGGGGCGCCGGCGGCGGGTGGGGCGCGCTGGACTCGGCCTGGGACGCGCCCGCCTTCGAGGCCGCCCTCGCCGCGCAGCCCGGCTCCGAGGAGCGTGCCCGGCTGGTGGGCGACCTGGTGGACAGCTTCTTCGGGGCGCACCGCGAGCTGGCGTCGGGGCGCGAAGAGGGCTTCGTCTCGCTCGACGAGGGGCTGGTGATCCTGTCGCGGCATGCGCGCGAGCTGGGGTACGACGCGGTGGTGCTCTTCCTCGACGAGCTGATCCTGTGGCTCGCCAGCCACGCGGCCGACCCGGCCTTCGTGAGCCGCGAGGGGCAGAAGGTCGCCAAGCTGGTGGAGGCCACGCGCATGGACCGCGCGCTCCCCATCGTGAGCTTCATCGCCCGCCAGCGCGACCTGCGCGACCTGGTAGGCGAGCATCTTCCCGGCGCCGAGCAGCTCGGCTTCGCCGACGTGCTCAACTGGTGGCAGGCGCGCTTCGACGAGATCATCCTCGAAGACCGCAACCTTCCCGCGATCGTGGAGCGGCGGCTGCTGCGCCCCCGCTCGCCGCAGGCTGCGCAGGCGCTGGCGCAGGCGTTCGAGGGCACCGCCCGCGTGCGCGACGAGGTGATGAACACCCTGCTCACCCGCGCGGGCGACCGTGAGATGTTCCGCCAGGTCTACCCGTTCAGCCCCGCGCTGATCCAGACGCTGGTCGCCGTGTCGTCGCTCCTGCAGCGCGAGCGCACCGCCCTCAAGCTGCTGCTGCAACTGCTGGTGGACCAGCGAGAGACGCTGGAGGTGGGCGACCTGGTGCCCGTGGGCGACCTGTACGACGTGATCGAGCAGGGCGACGAGCCGTTCACGCAGGCGATGAAGGTGCGCTTCGACCAGGCCCGCAAGCTCTACCGCCAGAAGCTGGTGCCGCTGCTGGAGGCCGAGCACGGCGTGCCGGCCGAAGACGTGGAGGCCGGCCGTGCCCCCGCGGACCGGGCGCGCGCATTCCGCGACGACGCCCGGCTGATCAAGACGCTGATCCTTTCCGCGCTGGCCGACGGGGTGGAGGCGCTCAAGGGCCTCACGCCGGCACGCCTGGCCGCGCTCAACCACGGCACCGTACGCGCTCCGCTGGCGGGGATGGAGGGGCAGATGGTGCTCGCCAGGCTCCGCGGCTGGGCCGCGCGCGTCGGCGAGATCAAGGTGAGCGACGAGGCGCGCAACCCCGTGATCTCGCTGCACCTGGTGGGGGTGGACACCGAGGGCGTGCTGGAGAACGCCAAGGCGTTCGACAACCACGGCAATCGCGTGCAGAAGGTGCGCTCGCTGCTCTACGACCTGGTCGGCATCCCCCACGACGAGTCGTCGCTGCTGCCGCCCAGGTACCGCATGCTCTGGAAGGGCACCTGGCGCGAGTGCGAGATCCTGTTCCGCAACGTGCGCGAGCTGCCGCTCGACAACTTCCATCCGCAGGGCGCGCCCTGGCGCATGGTGGTCGACTACCCCTTCGACGTCCCGCCCCACGGGCCGCGCGACGACGAGGCGAAGGTGCAGGAGTTCAAGACCCGGGGGCAGCCCACGCGGTCGCTGGTGTGGATCCCCGCCTTCCTCACGCCGCCGGCGCTGGACGAGCTGGGCCGGCTGGTAGTGCTGGAGCACGTGCTGCAGGGCGTACGGCTGGACGAGTACGGCTCGCACCTGTCGCAGCTCGACCGCGAGCAGGCGCGCGTGATCCTGAACAACCAGCGCGACCAGGTGCGCCAGCGGATGAAGAACGCGCTGCTCTCGGCCTACGGCATCAGCACCGTGAGCATGGACGCGGTCGACACCTCGCTGGAGCTGGAGAGCCACTTCCACACGCTGGACCCCGGGCTCACCCTGCAGCCACCGGTGGCCACCGGCTTCCGCGACGCGGTGGAGGACCTGTTCGGCCAGGCGCTGCGCCACCAGTTCCCGGCCCATCCCGACTTCGAGGGCGAGGTGAAGGCCGCCGGCCTGCGGCGCGTGCTGGAGGTGGTGCGGCGCGCCGCCGAGTCGACCGATCACCGCGTGGAGGTGGACCGCGCCGACCGCGACGACGTGCGCCGCATCGCCGTCCCGCTCCGCCTGGGCAACATGGGCGAGGCGCACTTCGTGTTGACCGACGACTGGGTGCGCGAGCTGGAGCAGAAGCGGGCCCGCGACGGCCAGGCGCAGGTCACCGTGCGCCAGGTGCGGCAGTGGATCGATCAGCCGCACGCCCGCGGCCTTCCTGCCGAGGCCGAGAACCTGGTGGTGGTCGCCTACGCGCTGCAGACCGACCGCAGCTTCTACCTGCATGGCGGCCTGGTCACGCCGGCGCTGGACGGGCTGCAGCCCGACATGGAGCTGCGAGAAGAGACCCTCCCCGACGAGCAGGCGTGGGTCGTCGCCATCGAGCGCGTGGCCTCCGTCCTGGGAATCTCCATCTCGCGGCTCCGCAGCGCCGGCAACGTGGCCCGGCTGGTCGAGCGCGTGAAGGACGGGATCGACCTCAGGCAGCAGGCGGTGGATCGTTATCGCCGGCGCCTGGCCGAGCGCACCGCGGCGCTCGGCCTCGACCCCGCCGGCTCGGCGCGCCTCCGCACGGCCGAGGCGGCCCAGGCGTTCCTCTCCACGATTCGGGGCGCCCGGCGCGACGGGGTGGTCGCGGCCATCGCGCAGGCGGGGGTGGCCACGTCGGAGACCGCGATGGCGTCCGCGATCGCCGGGGCCGAGGCGCTCTGCACCGCGCTGGAGCGCACCAGCTGGGACGCGGTGGCCGGCGTCAGGGACCTGCCCGAGCCGTTCGGGGGCCGTGGCGCCGCCATCCTGGCCGACCTGCACGACGCCATGGAGCGCGACGAGCACGTCACTCCGCTGGCACCCGCGCTGGCGACGGGCCAGCAAGCCGCCATCGCGCTGCTCCAGGAAGCCGCCCGCCGTCCTGAGCCGCCGGCGCCGGAGCGTCCGACGGGCGGAGGCACCCCTCCGCCGATGCGACCGCGCGCCACGGCCATCACCACCAGCACGGCGCGGGTCCGGACGGCGGATGTAGAGACCGCGCTGACGACGGTGCGGAACGAGGCACGGCGCGCCCCGAATGCGTGGGTGGAGCTGGAGTGGAGGATCGTGGAAGCCGGGACGGATCCCGCCCCGGCCCCGGGTGACGGCGAGGCATGAGCGACACCCTGACCGAGATCGAGGCCGCGGGGCGGGCCTTTCCGCTGCGGCCCGAGCACGTGGCGGCGCAGGTGGAGATGCTGCTGCCGCACGCGCACGGGGCGCGGGCGATCGGCATTCGCGCGTCGGGCCCGTGGGCGGGCGGCGACACGGTCACCGTGGGCGGCATGGTCCATCCGCTCGCGTGGTGCGAATCTTCGCTCGCCGTACGCGCGGCGCTGGACCGGCACGAGCAGGATCCCGATGCTCCCGCGCTCGTGCTGCTGACCGGCGTCGCGGAAGACGAGCTGGGGTGGGACGTGCTCCTCCGGCTGGTGAAGCGCCGGCTGGTGGAGCTGGCCCCGTGGGACGTGGTGCGCGACCTGTTCCGCGCGCGCACCGTGGACGGCCGCGTCCGCCCCTTCCGCTGGATGGCCGAGACGCTGCTCCAGCTCCCCGCCGACGCGCATCCGCGCGCGCCCGGCGGAGTGCTGGACGCCGACACCGCCTGGACCTTTGCGCTGGGGCACCTGCTGGGCCTGCCCCCGGGGCGCCCCACCGCCGAGATCCTGCTGCGCTGGAGCGCCGAGCCAGGCGCCGCCGCCCGATACGAGCGCGTGCCGGTGGAGGCCCGCGGCGATCTGCGCACCCGGCTGGAAGAGAGCGTCGGCACCCTCGCCGGGCCGTTCGCGGCCGCGCTCGACGCGGGCCGTGGCGAATGGCTGCTTCCCCTGGGCCTCGCGTGCGAGGTCCTCTTCCCCGACGGCGAGCGCGGCACGGGTGAGCTGGGCCGTGCGGGCGTGCGCATCGAACGCCACCTTTGCGATACGCCGCTCGATCCGGGCCTCGCGGCACGCTGGGCCGAGGCCGCCCTGCGCACGCTCGACCGCCTGACCGAGCCGCAGGCCGCCGCCGCTTTCTCCCAGGCCGAAGCGCTGCTCCAGGAACTGGGCGCCGCGGACTTCGTGGGCCTCAGCACGGTGCTTCCCGCCGCGTGGCAGCGGCGGCTGGAGCGCTTCGCCCGGGCGCTGGAATCCGCGGCGCGCGATCCCTCGGCCATCGCGGAGGTGGAGCGCGCGTTCGCCTCCGTCCAGGCGCACCTCAACGCCGGCCACCCGGTCGAAGCCGAGCGGGTGGAGCGGCTGGAGATGGCGCTGCGGCTCGCCCGCCGCCTCGCGACCGCGGGGGCGGAGGCCGCGCGCTCCCTCGCCGAGGCGGCGCGCGCCTACGCGTGCGACGGCGGCTACGTGGACTGGGCGCGATCGCTGCTGCTGGGCGGTGAGTCGAATCCCGCGCTCTCCGCGGCACTGGACGCGCTGAGCGACCGCGCGCGTTCCCTGCGCGAGGCTGAGAATCGCGCGTTTGCGGGGGTGCTGGCTGGATGGACGCGCTCGCCCGGCGGCGACGCGGGCGTGCTCCCCATCGAGCGGGTCCTGGACGAGGTGGTCGCGCCGGCCGCCGCGGAAGGGGCCACGCTCGTGCTGGTGCTGGACGGGATGAGCTACGCGGCGTTCCGGCAGATCGCGGCCGACCTGCGCACCCGTGGGTGGGAGCAGTGGGGCCGCGACACCGTGCCCCCGGTGGTGCTCGCCACGGTGCCCTGCGTCACCCAGGTATCCCGTGCCTCCCTTTTCGCCGGCCGTGTCACCGGCGGCACCGGTACCGACGAGGCGCGCAGCTTCGCTCGCCACCCGGCGCTCGTCTCCGTCTCGCAGCGCAAGGTACCCGTCCTCTTCCACAAGGGCGAGCTGGCGGAAGGCACCTCGTCCACCCTGTCCGACGCGGTACGCGCGGCCCTGGGCGATCCCACCCAGACGGTGGTCGGCGTCGTGATGAACGTGCTGGACGACTGGCTCACGAAATCCGACCAGGTCTCGCCGCGGTGGACGCTGGACCGCATTCGCCTGCTGGACGCGCTGCTGTACGAGGCACAGGTCGCGGGACGGCTGGTGGTGCTGGCCAGCGACCACGGCCACGTGCTCGACGCCGACTCGCGCCTCCTCCCGGGCGGGGAGCAGGAGCGGTGGCGTCTGTCGTCCGGGGCCCTGGCCGACGAAGAGGTGGTGGTCTCCGGTCCGCGCGTGCAGGCCGCGGTCGGCACCGCGTCGGTCGTCGCGCCGTGGAGCGAGCAGGTGCGCTATACCCGGCGGAAGGCGGGCTACCATGGCGGCGCCACCCCCCAGGAGATGCTGGTGCCAATCTCCATCTGGGCTCCCTGGGACCGGCAGCTCACGGGCTGGCAGGTCATCCGCGAAGAACCCCCGCGCTGGTGGACCCCCGCGCCGCCCGCCGAACCCGCCGCGCCCGAGCCCGCGCGACGTCCCCGCACCCGCATCGTACCCGAGGCGCAGGCGAGCCTCTTCGCCGAGCCGCCAGGGGCAGGACCGGCACCCGCCGCCACCGGGTGGATCGCCACGCTGCTGGCTTCCGAGGTGTACGCCGCCCAGCGCACCCTGGCCGGTCGCCTCGGGCCCGCGGACGATGCGGTGCGCGCCTTCCTCGCCCTGTCGGATCAGCACCATGGCCGCATTCCTCGCGGGGCGCTCGCCCGCGCGCTGGGGCAGCCGGAGATCCGCATCCGCGGCCTGCTGGCGGTGCTGCAGCGCCTGCTGAACGTGGACGGCTATCCGATCGTGGCGGTGGACGACGCGTCGGACCTCGTGGTCGTGCAGCACGACCTGCTGCGCAGGCAGTTCCAGCTCGGGCCGGCGCACGGCGCATGAGCATCGCCCACGTCAGCCCGCATCGCCGCGCCGAGGTGCTGGACGCGCTTCGCCGCGGCACCGTGCCCTCCGGAAGCCTGGAGCTGTTCGCGGTCGGCCTGGACCGGTTCACCGGCTCCATCACCGAAGACCTGGACGCGGTGCGCGCGGGAAGAGGGATGCTGAAGGCGGTGCGCGGTGAGTACGGGGCGGGAAAGACCTTTTTCGCGCGCTGGCTGCAGGACCGGGCGCTCCGGCAGGGCTTCGCCACGGCGGAGGTGCAGGTGTCCGAGGGCGAGACGCCGCTGCACCGGCTCGAGACGGTCTACCGTCGGCTGGTCGAGCGGCTCGCCACCGCCGACTGCCGCCAGGGCGCGCTGCGCTCCGTGATCGACGGCTGGTTCTACGCGCTGGAGGAAGAGGTCCTCGCGGCCGGGGAGGTGGACCCGGAGGATGCGGCGACCCTGCTGGAGCGCACCACCGAACGGATGGAACGGCGGCTGGCTGCGGTCACGCGGCAGGCACCCACCTTCGCGCTCTGCCTGCGCGCCTACCGCCGCGCGGTGGCCATGGGCGACGCGGTCACGGCCGAGGCCCTCCTGGCCTGGCTCGGCGGGCAGCCCAACGTGTCGGCCGCCGCCCGCCGCTCCGCCGGCATTCGTGGCGAGATCGACCACTACGGCGCCCTGGGGTTCCTGCAGGGGCTGCTGGTCGTGCTGCGCGATTCCGGCCACCCCGGGCTGGTGGTGGTGCTGGACGAGGTGGAGACGCTGCAGCGGATGCGCGGCGACGTGCGCGAGCGGGCGCTGAACGCGTTGCGCCAGTGGATGGACGAGCTGGATGCCGGGCGCTTTCCCGGGCTCTACCTGCTCGTCACCGGTACTCCCGCCTTCTTCGACGGCCCCCAGGGAGTGCAGCGCCTCGCCCCGCTCGCCCAGCGCCTGCACACCGACTTCGCCACGGACGCACGGTTCGACAACCCGCGCGCCGTGCAGATCCGCCTCGCCAGCTTCGACCTGGCGCGGCTGGAGGAGGTGGGCCGCCGTGTGCGCGACCTCTACGCCGCCCACTCCGTGGTGGGGGACCGTATTCGTCGCCTCGCCGACGACGGCTACGTGGCGACACTCGCCCGGGCCGTCACCGGCGGCCTGGGCGGAAAGGTCGGGGTCGCGCCCCGCGTCTTCCTCAAGAAGCTGGTGGCTGACGTGCTGGACCGGATCGACCAGTTCCCGGATTTCGACCCGCGCCGCGACTACGCGCTCACCATTGGCGAGGCCGAGCTGACCCAAGCGGAGCGCGCTACCCGTCCCGCATTCGGCGTGGACGACGTCGAACTCGAGCCGTGACGCCCTTCGACCGGCTCCATCCCTCCGTCCGGCACCACGTCGTCAACACCCTCGGCTGGTCGTCGCTGCGCCAGCACCAGGAGCAGGCGGTGGAGCCGCTCCTGCGCGGCGACCACGTGCTCGTCCAGGCGCCCACCGCGGGCGGCAAGACCGAGGCGGCGCTGCTGCCGCTCTTCTCACGGATGCTGCAGGAGGAGTGGAGCGGGCTCTCCGTCGTCTACCTCTGCCCCATCAAGGCTCTCCTCAACGACCTCCAGCTGCGCGTCGAGCGGCTGGCGTCGCTGTTCGGGCGTACGGTCGCGGTCTGGCACGGTGACGTGGGCGCCTCCGCCCGCCGCCGCATCCAACGCAGCCGGCCCGACGTCCTCCTCGCCACGCCGGAGTCGATCGAGGTGATGCTGGTGTCGCGCCTCGTGGAGCACCGGCGCTTCTTCGCCTCTCTACGTGCCGTGGTGGTGGACGAGGTGCACGCGTTCGCGGGCGACGACCGGGGGTGGCACCTCCTGGCGCTCCTCGAGCGACTGGACCGCATCGCCTCGCGCCCGGCCCAGCGCATCGCGCTCTCCGCCACTCTTGCCAACCCCGAGGCGCTGCTGGCCTGGCTGACAGCCGGCGATCGCGTGTCGGCCACCGTCGTCCGTGGCGACGCGCCCGCCGCCGCCGATGCCGACGTACAGGTCGACTACGTGGGCAACGTCACGAATGCCGCCACGGTGATCGCCCGGCTGCATCGCGGCGAAAAACGGCTGGTGTTCGGCGACAGCCGCGCGCAGGTGGAGACGCTGGCGCTGGAGCTTCGCGCAAACGGCGTGGATACCTACGTGTCGCACAGCTCGCTCAGCCGCGACGAGCGTCTGCGCGCCGAAGCGGCGTTCGCCGCCGGCACCGATTGCGTGATCGTGGCGACCAGCACGCTGGAGCTGGGGATCGACGTGGGTGACCTGGACCGGGTGATTCAGCTCGACGCACCATTCACGGTCGCTTCATTCCTGCAGCGGCTGGGGCGCTCGGGACGACGGGTGGGCACTTCGCGCAACTGCCTGTTCCTGGCGACCAGCGACGCATCGCTGCTGCGCGCGGCGGCGTTGCTCGAGCTGTGGTGTGGCGGTTTCGTGGAGCCCGTGCAGCCGCCGCCGCTGCCGTACCATGTGGCGGCCCAGCAGGTACTCGCCCTGGCTCTGCAGGAAGGCTCCATCGTGGCAGCCGACGTTGGGCGCTGGCTGGCTGGTTTCTGTGCGACGGCCGGCATCTCCGGCACCGAGGTCGCGCGGTTGCTCGCCTGGATGACGGAGACGGGGATCCTGCACAGCGACGCGGGGATCCTGTCGGTAGGAGCCGGGGGCGAGGAGCGCTACGGTGCCAGGCACTTCCTCGAGCTCTTCTCGGTGTTTCTCGCGCCGCCGCTGTTCCGCGTGGTGCACGGCCGCACCGAGCTGGGCGAAGTCCACGAAGACTCCTTCCGCAGGACCGGGGACGCACCGGTCCTGCTGTCCCTTGCCGGACGGGGGTGGAAGGTGCGCCACGTGGACTGGGGCCGGCGACAGGCGTTCGTGGAGCCGTTCGAGGGCGCCGGGCGGTCTCGCTGGAGCGGGCAGGGGAGGCCGATGGGACTGGAGCTCTGTCAGGCGATCAAGCGCGTGCTGGCAGGAGGCGAGGTGTCGGTGCCGCTGTCTCGGCGCGCTGCCGCCCGCCTTGGGGAGCTGCGAGACGAGTTCGTGTGGGTTTGCGCCGGCGGGACCGACCTGGTCGTCCGCGAGGGAGCGAACGGCTTCGACTGGTGGACGTTCGCGGGCGCACGCTTCAATGCTGCCGCCGCGGCTCTGCTAGGGGCGCCCCGCCCAGGGTACGATGACCTGCGCCTCCGCGCCCACACGGCTCCGGCGGATGCAGCCGAGCGCGCGAGGGATGCCCTGGACGCCCTTGCGGCCGACCCTGCCGTGGGCGGCATCCCCGAGCTCACGCCCGAGACCGTGAAGTTCATCGACTGCGTACCCCCCGAACTGCGCGGCCGCACCGCCGCTGCGCGGTATGCGCCTGCGGCGGAGGCGGCGCGGCTCGCAGGGTGTGGGGTTCGCGTCAGAGTTGTGGGGCCGGTGTAAAGCGGCGTCGGCACGACGGCTCCCGTGTGGATCTCGATGACGTTGTGCTGCCCGCAGAGTCCCGGCTGCCGACGGCGGAAATGCGGGCTACGGGTTCCGGCCGCGTGGCTTCACGTCGGAAAACTGGACTGGGAACGCGGCCCATGAGCGTGATTCGACGTTTTCCAATTTATTTTCCATTTCTACCCTCGGGAGTTGTTACGGAAAGTCACAGATCACCGTTGCGCTAACCCCGAAGAAGCGCATTGTCACAGGAGTTCCGTAACAGGTGGTGATGGTCGGTTACAGCCGCCGCCAGGTTGTGGCCCTGGAGGTCGGGGGTTCAAGTCCCCTCGCTCACCCCTTGTAAACGGCCGTCGGAACGTAACGTACGTTCGGCGGCCGTTTTTCATTCTGGGCAGTGTTGAACGATGTCGTGGGACAACGGTGGTGGGGTCAGGGTGCCGCCCAGTTGGAGGTCGGGTATCGTAACTGTAGTTCCTGTTGCGCTCTACAGCGTTGCACCAAATCGCTAGGCACTGCTGGCGAAGGAGGGCGACTGCTGCAGGCAGGTAATCTGGACAGGCACGGTCGCGGCGTAAAAAAAAAGCCGCAGCGTCCACGGGACATGAGAAATTGTCCATCGAGGCGCCGACGGGTTCCCTGTAGACCGGTTTCCCGGTACCTTTCCGTATCGGGCATTTTTCGGCGATTGCCGGGGTGGTCGCGAAGCGCGGCGGCCGGCAGCGGTGCGTGGCGGTGGCGCGGGCCATTGCCGGCTCTCCGGCCGTGCTCCTGGCCGGCGAGCCCACGGGAACCTCGACTCCGCGAACAGCGGGCAGGGGATGACGCTGCTCCACGCGCTGCACGCCGAGGGCGCCACCATCTGCATGGGTATGCACGACCCCCGCTGCGCCGACCGCGCCCGGTGCTCGGTGCACCTGTTCGGACGGCCCGGGGGGTGCGCGAGGAGAACGGGCGCGGGGAGAACGGCACGGCATGGTGGCGGCCGGGCTGGAACGGCACGGGTTCGAGGTCCATTCGCGGTCCTGCTCCCTCGTTTCGCGCCCGTTCGGGACCTGGCGTGAAGGGCTTGCGCACCCAGAGGCTGTCTGCATGTGGTTGGACGGGAGTGAGCCGCCGCTCCTTCAGCCGGCAAGCGCCCCGGACGCCGGCATTCCGCGGTTTCCGGTCTGCCCCGCCCAACGCGAGCAGTCAATCGCTGGCGGGTCCGCAGCTTCTCCGTTCCCGCTCCGTCACTGTGTCTTGCGACGGAGAGGGCGGAGCCATGCGCGCCGTTCCCGCTTCCCTCATCGGGCAACCACTTCGGCCGCCACCGGAAGGTGCCCGGAGCTGAAGCCAGGCACGGCACCGCCGCCGCCCCGACGTTCTTTCTCCCTGGAGATCAGGATGACCCAGACCGACTCGCAGGCTGCCTGCTCGGGCTCCGTTCTCGTGAGCATTCCGAAGTCTGGCACCCACATGACCCTCAAGCTGTATGGCCGGGCCGGGTACCTGCAGACCGGCGCCGGCGAGATCAGCGCTTCCGCGCACGCCATCCCGAGGGAGGAGCTGATCCAACGCTTCCTCCAGACTCCACCCCTCGCTGCCATCGTCGACAAGCACCGGTCGTTGGGTCCGGACCGGATCTTCGCGTTGCTGGCGCAGCACGCCAGGGGCGAGATCGGACAGAGCCGGGAGGTCGAGCCTGCATTGCAGGAGGCCTGGAGCGAGGTCCGGAGGCTGAGCGACAGGGAGCTGTTCCTTCCCCGGCTGGTGGTCTCCACCCACCTGTTCTCCTGGCAGGCAGCCAGCATGCGATTCCTGAAGGCCTGGGGAAGGACGGGCGTGCCGGCCATGGTGTTCAACTATCGCGACCCCAGGGCGCAGCTGGTTTCGATGATCCGGTTCCTTGCCGAGAGCAGCGTGGTCGACGAGCACCCCGCCGTGCAGGTGTACCGGCCGATCCTCCAGGAGCTCGGGAGCATGGACCGGATGCTGTCATTCGCCATTGGCGACCGGGCATTCCCGTATCGCGAGGTCTACCGGCTCAACCGGTGGATGCTGTATCACCCCAGGGTCCTCAAGCTGCGTTTCGAAGACCTCGTCGGCGAAGAGGGCGGGGGAAGCAGGGAGCGCCAGGAGGAGGCGGTCGAACGCTGGGCAAAGTTCCTGGCCGTCGACATCCCCGCCGAGACGCTCTGCCAGGGCCTGTTCGGAAACACCAAGACCTTCGAAAAGGGGAGGGTGGACTCCTGGCGCGACGTCTTCAAGGAGCATCACCTGAGGGAGTTCGAACGTGAATTCGGCGACGTTCTCGTGGATTACGGATACGCCGACGATTGAGGAGCGTTCTCCCCGCCCAGGCGACGACGCGGTCCGTCGGACGTGTGCGCCACGCGGTGACGTACGGTCTCGCGGCGACGAATCCATGCCGCTCGACCGGAAAGCGGCTCCCCAGGCACCGTCGAAATCAACCCGGAGGTCCCTCCGCTCATCGGTGTGCCGAACGACTCCGGCGCTGCCATGGCTGCAGCAGGAATCCGGATCGGAGGTGCCCTGCCGGACCCTGGCGTGCAACCATCCCGCTACCGCTTGAATCCAAACTGCGGTGTCCACGTTCGTGGCGTAAACGAGCCGCAGCGTCCACGAAACATGAAAAATGTCCATCGAGGCGCCGACCGGTTCCCTGTGGACCGGTTTTGCGATACCTTTCTGTATCGGGCATTTTTCACCGGGTGCCGGAGCGGCCGCGAAGCGCCGCCACGCACGCGCATCCAGGTCGCCTGGATGCCCGGCGCGGGAGGGCCGCCGGCGTCGCCCCGCGACGGACGGGGACGACGGCCCTGGCGGCATCCCGCCGCGAAGCGGACAGCCGGAACCCCGCGCACGTGCCGCGCCCCAAGGGGCGGCTGCACGGCGCTCCGCCGCACCGGGAAACCATACCCGCTGGCGCCACGGCGCGAACGAAGCCCAGCCACACCCTCGACTCACCTTCGGAACCGACAGGCCGGACATGCGGACACGGAACGGGCAGACCCTTCTCGCGGCCGCGGCGGCCGCCGTCTTCCTGGCGGCATGCGGTGGGGCGGACGGGAAGAAGAGCGCGGACGTGCTGGCGGTGGGCGGGCTCCCGGTCACCTGCAACCTTTCCCTCCCGGTCGCCTGCATGGCCATGCAGAACGCGGCCGACTCGGGCTCCGGGGGCCAGGTGTCCATGGCCGGAATGGCCATGGGCGGGGCGGATATGGGCAAGATGTCCATGGACCACATGGACGGGAGGAGCATCGGCGGCGGCCTGGCGGTCTACCGGAAGTTCAACGGCTGGCCGGAGCTCAAGGAGGCGCTGATGTCGGGGCGGCTCCAGGCCGCGTACCTGCTGGCGCCCATGGCCATGGACCTGGCCGACCACGGGATCCCGGTGCGGGTGGTGGCGATCGGGCACCGCTCCGGCGCCGTGATCATGGTGGACAGCCACAACCCGGCCCGGTCCATCGCCGACCTGAAGGGGAAGCGCATCGCCATCCCCAGCCGCTTCGCCGTCGACTACCTGTTCGTGCGCCGGATGATGCAGAAGCACGGGATGAAGGAGGGCGACATCCAGTTCGTGGAGATGCCGCCCCCGGACATGCCGGTGGCGCTCCACACCCACGGCGTCGACGCCTACGCCACCGGCGAGCCCTTCGGGGCCAAGGCGCAGATGGCCGGGTATGCGCGCGTGCTGCACATGACGCGCGACGAGTGGCCGGACTACATCTGCTGCGTGCTGACCGTGCGCCAGGAGCTGATCGACCGCGATCCGCAGATGGTGCAGAAGCTGGTCGACTACGTGATCTCGTCCGGCGACTGGCTGGACAGCAACCAGGCCAACCGCCACACCGCCGCCGAGCTCGCCTCGCACCCCGCGTTCTTCGGGCAGGACCCCAAGGTGCTCCAGTTCGTGATGGACAACCCGCCGGACCGCGTGACCTACGGCGACCTGCGGCTGGTGCGCTTCGAGTTCGACGCCGTCATGCACCTGGCCGTGGAGGCCGGCGTCCTTCCCCACCCGATCGCCTACGAGCGCTACACCGACGAGCGCTTCATGCGGGCCTTCACCCCCCGGAAGATCAACGTGAGCGCGGACAGCGCCAAATGAGCAGGACCGCACCGCTCGCAGAACCGCGGACCGCGCCCGAGACGGTCGCCGTCCCCCGCCCGCTCACCGCGGCGAGGCCGGCCGGGCCGTCTCCCCTGCGGCGCGCGGCGGAGGCCGTCACGCCGCTCGCCATCATCGCCGCCGTGGTGGGCGCGTGGTGGGTGGCCGCCGCCGGCAGCGTCATCTTCCCCACGCCCCCCGAGGTGGTGAAGGCGCTGAAGGAGCTGCTCATCTCCGGCGTGCTCTGGCGGCACATCGGGACCTCCCTCATGCGCGTGGCGATCGCCTATAGCGCCGCCACCGCCATCGCCGTCCCGCTGGGGATCATGATGGGGTGGTTCGCGCCGCTGGACCGCGCGCTGAACCCGCTCTTCCAGCTGATGCGGCCGATCTCGCCGATCGCCTGGACCCCGATCGCCATCCTCTGGTTCGGGATCGGGGGGATCTCGCCGATCTTCCTGATCTTCCTCGGCTCCTTCTTTCCGCAGGTGGTGGCCAACGCGGCGGCGGTGCGCGGGGTGGGGCAGCACTACATCCGGGCCGCGCGCAACTTCCAGCTGAGCGGGCCGCGCTTCTTCGCCCGGGTGATCTTCCCGGCCGCCCTCCCCGAGATCCTCACCGGGATGCGGATCTCGCTGGGGGTGGCCTGGCTGGTGGTGGTGGCCGCGGAGATGGTGGCCACCGAGTCGGGGCTGGGGTACATGATCATCGACGCGCGCAACCAGGTCACGCGCTACGACCTGGTGGTGGGCGCGATGGTCATCATCGGCATCATCGGCCTGATCCTCGACTGGATCATGCGTCAGGTGGAGCGCATCGACCTGGTGAGGTGGCGTCATGACGGGTGAGATCGTCGCGAAGGGGATCTACAAGTCGTTCCCCGGCCGGCGCGGGCGTGGGGCGCTCCCGGTGATCGACGGGGTCGACCTCCAGCTGTCGCCCGGCGAGGTGGTGGCGCTGGTGGGGCCGTCGGGGTGCGGGAAGTCGACGCTGCTGAGCGTGCTGGCGGGGTTCGAGACGGCCGACCACGGCACGGTGCACATCGACGGCGAGGAGGTGGCCGGCCCCAGCCGCAAACGGGTGCTGATGCCGCAGAGCCCGTCGATCTTCCCGTGGATGAGCGTGAGCCGCAACCTGATGCTGGTGCAGAACGGCGCCCCCGAGGCCGAGAAGCGGCGCCGCACCGCGGAGCTCCTGGAGATGGTGGGGATCGCCGACTTCGCCGACGCGTATCCCTGGCAGCTCTCCGGCGGGATGCGGCAGCGGGTGGAGCTGGCCCGCGCGCTGGTGGTGCAGCCCGAGGTCCTGTTCATGGACGAGCCGTTCGGCGCGCTCGACGCCCTCACGCGCATGCAGGTGCGCACCGAGGTGCTGCGCATCCTCCTGCAGAACCGGCTGACCACGGTGCTGGTGACGCACGACGTGGAGGAGGCGCTGCACTTCGCCGACCGCGTGGTGGTCCTCTCCGAGCGCCCGACCCGGGTGGTCCGCGTGATCCCCGTCCCGTACCCGCATCCGCGCCCGGATGTCCGCGCGGAGCTGGGGGTGCTGGAGGACGAGATCCTGCGCGAGCTGGGGATCGACCGGGACGAGGGCCGCGGCCCCGCGCGCGCGACCGTGAAGACCACGCGCATCCTGGTGCCGCCGGCGTAGCGCCGGCGTTCGGACACGCAGCGAGACGCGGAGACACGGAGAGCACTGCCTGGCTCTCCGTGTCTCCGCGTCTCTGCGTGATACCGCTTCGACTGATTAATTGTGGTTCTTCCGTCGATTTATACCAAATCCGCCTGAACACTTGGTGTTGACGCAGCCCAACCCAACGACGTCATCCTGAGGCCGGCCACGCTACAATCATCGGCTGCAGAATGACGTGCAGGCCGAAGGATCTATAACCGCGTCAGCACGTGAGTCGGCGAGATGCATCAACTCTTTCCCCGGATTTGGTATTAGTTGCAACCTGCCCGCCCGGAGCTCGTCGACGAGTGGCTGCAGGCTCGGAATGCGCTGAGTATCGAAATTTTTTGCGAGGACACTCTCTTCCGTCGTTCACCCCGCCTTCTGCGCCTGAAGGCTTCGTCAACTGCGTCATCAGGGGGAATCGAGCCCTCCCTGTCCTGCGTGCGTCTCTCCAGCCTTCGTGGGTGCAGCGAATGATCGTCATCCAGTCATCGATGCGAAGGATGTGCACGGCCACCGGGCTCGCCTCATCATCTCCTGATCGATCCGTTGAGACAGCTGGGCCTTCCGCGATTGCAGAAGGATCGAGGGGACTCTCTCAAAAAAATTTCGATACTCAGCGCGAGCGCCACCTGCAGCCACTCGTCGACGGCATTGGTGCGAGCGAACAGGAGACCTGCTGCAACTAAATCTGCGACGAACCTTAATTGTGCATTTCAGCCGAACAGAATGGTTCACACAGGTACAGAGGGACCAGAGGAACCAGGACTGAATTCTTTTCTCTGGTTCCTCTGGTCCCTCTGCGTGAGACCGTCTTTCAGTTCTATGAGGAATGCACAGTCGATCGGCAGATCTGGTAGGAGACGTTTTTGCTACGCCTGGCGAACGGTGAAGGCCGCCGTCGCCCGCGGACCGTCGCCACTCACCACCTCGGCCAGGGCCGCGATCGTCGGCGTGGTGAACAGCGCGCCGACTTCCACGTGCAGCTCCCGCTCCCGCAGGCGCTCGATCAGGACCACGATGAGCAGCGAGTGGCCCCCCAGCTCGAAGAAGTCGTCCCAGCGCCCCACCCGCTCCACGCCCAGCACCTCGCTCCAGACCTCGGCCAGCGCCTGCTCGACCTCGCCCTGCGGCGCCTCGTAGTCGAGCTGCGCGGTTCCTCCACCCTCGGGCGAGGGGAGCGCCCCGCGGTCCAGCTTCCCGTTCGGCATGAGCGGCAGGGCCTCCAGGCGCACGTAGGCCGCCGGTACCATGTAGTCCGGCAGCCGCTCGCCCACGTGCCGGCGCAGCGCCTCCGCCCCCACGTCGTCGCCCACCCAGTAGGCCACCAGCCGCTGGTGGCCGTGACCCTCCTCGCGCGCCACCACCACCGCCTCGCGCACGGCGTCGTGCTCCCTCAGCCGCGCCTCGATCTCCCCCGGCTCGATGCGGAAGCCGCGCACCTTCACCTGGAAGTCGTTGCGTCCCGAGAACTCGATCGTCCCGTCCGCGCGCCACCGGCCCAGGTCCCCCGTGCGGTACAGCCGTGCCCCCGGCTCGCCGCTCAGCCCGTCCGCCACGAAGCGCTGCGCCGTCAGCTCCGGACGGCCCAGGTAGCCGCGCGCGACCCCGGCGCCGCCGATGTGGAGCTCGCCCAGCACCCCCACCGGCACCGGCTCGCCTTCGCCGTCCAGGATGTAGATGCGCGTGTTCGCGATCGGACGCCCGATGGCCGGATCGCCTCTCTCCTCCCTCCGGCACGCGTGCAGCGACGCGCACACGGTCGTCTCGCTGGGGCCGTACGCGTTGATCATCCACCGCCCCGGCGCCCACCGCCGGACGAGCGGCTCCCGCACCGCATCGCCCGCCACCGCCATCGTGCGGACCGAATCCAGGGATTCGCCCTCGGGCATCGCTTCGAGCACCGCCGGAGGGAGGACCGCGTGGGTGATCCCGTACCGCCTGGCCGTGCGGCCCAGCGTCTCGCCCGCCAGCATCGTCCCCGGGGCCGCCAGGTGGAGCGAGGCCCCGCGGGAGAGGGTCCGGAAGAGCTCGAACGCACACGCGTCGAAGCTGAACGAGGCGAACTGCAGGACGCGGGCGTCGGGCCCCAGCCCGAAGCCCGGGAACTCGCAGCAGATCAGGTTGCACAACCCCCGGTGCGCGGTCATGACGCCCTTGGGCATGCCCGTGGAGCCCGAGGTGTAGATCATGTAGGCCAGGTGGGCCGGACCGAGCTCCCCGCGCTCCGGGTTCGTGGCCGCCTGCTCCCGCCACTCCGGCGCGTCGAGCGCCAGCACCGGAACGTCGATGCCCCCGAGCAGCGCCCCCGCTCCCGCGACGACCGAGGTCTGCGACAGCACGACCCGCGGGGCGCTGTCGTGGAGCATGTAGCGGAGCCGCTCGGCCGGGTAGGCGGGATCGAGCGGCACGTACGCGCCGCCCGCCTTGAGCACCCCCAGCACCCCCCCCACCATCTCCAGGCCGCGCTCCACGCAGACGGCCACGCGGGCGTCCGGGCCCACGCCCAGCCCGCGGAGATGGTGCGCCAGCCGGTTCGCCCGCCGGTTCAGCTCGGCGTAGCTCAGCGCCTCGTCTTCGAAGACCACCGCCACTGCGTCGGGCGTGCGCTCCACCTGCGCCTCGAACAGCGCGTGCACGCAGGCCTCGCGCGGGTACGGCGCCGCAGTCCGATTCCACGCCTCCACCACCAGGCGCCGCTCGGCGTCGGGGATCAGCGTCAGGCTCTCGGCCCGCCGCTCCTCGCCGGCCGCCATCTGCTCCAGGACGTGCCGCAGGTAGCCAAGGTGCCGCTCCACCGTCGCCCGCTCGTACAGCGAGGTGGCGTACTCCATCCCCCCCACGATCCGCCCGTCCCGCTCCCCCAGCGAAAGCCACAGGTCGAACTTCGCCGCGGTCGGCTCCGCGCCGGGCACGCGCCCCAGCTCCAGCCCCGGCCACCCCGGCTCGTCCCGGAGCGCGCCCTGCCAGGTGAACGCCACCTGGAAGAGCGGGCTGTGGGCGAGCGTGCGCACGGGGTCGACCAGGTCCACCACCTGCTCGAAGGGGATGTCCTGGTTGGCCTGCGCCTCCAGCGCGCGCGCCTTCACCCGCGCCAGCACCTCGGCCACCGTGGGCCGCTCCGACAGGTCGATGCGCAGCGCCAGCGTGTTGAGGAAGAACCCGATCAGCCCCTCGACCTCCCGCCGCCTCCGGTTGGCCGTGGGCGTGCCCACCACCACCTCTTCCTGTCGCGAGAGCCGGCCGAGCACCACCGCCCACCCGGCCATCAGCGTCATGAACAGCGTGACGCCGTGCCGGCGCGAGAGCTCCTTCAGCCCCGCCGTCAACGCCTCGTCCAGGACGATGTCGAGGTACGCGCCGGCGTGGTCCTGCCGCGCCGGCCGCGGCCGGTCCGTGGGCAGCTCCAGCACCGCGGGCGCACCGGCCAGCGTCCGCTTCCAGTAGGCGCCCTGCGCTTCGAGCACCTGGTCCCGCATCCAGCGCCGCTGCCACGCCGCATAGTCGGGGTACTGGACCGGCAGCGCGGGGAGCGGGTCTTCTCCGCCGGCCCGGAAGGCGGCGTACAGGCGGCTCAGCTCGTCGGCGAGCACGTCCATGGACCAGCCGTCGGAGACGATGTGGTGCAGCGTCAGCAGCAGCACGTGATCGTCCGCGTCCAGCCGCACCAGGCGGCCCCGGATCAGCGGCCCCCGCTCCAGGTCGAAGCGCGCGGCGGCCTCCCGGGCCATCACGCGCCCGAGCTCCCCCAGCGCGTCCCCGTGCCCGGCCAGGTCGTGCTCGACCAGGTGGAAGCGGCTCGTCCGCGCGTCGCCGATCCGCTGCTCCGGCTCGCCGCCCGTGGACCCGAACGTGGTGCGCAGCGCCTCGTGCCGCGCCACCAGCCGGTCCAGCGCGCGCACCAGCGCGTCCCGGTCCAGCCTCCCGCGCAGGCGCAGGCGCCGGGTGATGTGATAGGCGCTGCCCAGCTCCTCCAGGCGCTCCAGGAACCAGAGACGCCGCTGGGCGAACGAGAGCGGCAGCGGCCCGCTCCGCTCCGCCCGCTCGATGGGCGGCAGCTCCGCGCGTCCGGCCGACGGCAGCGCTTCCGCCAGCTCCCGCAGCACCGGCCGCGCGAAGACGACGCCCAACTCCAGCTCCACGCCCAGCGCCTGCCGGATGCGCGAGATCACCTGCACGGCGAGGAGCGAATGGCCGCCCAGCTCGAAGAAGTCGTCGCGGCGCCCCACCCGCTCCACCCCCAGCACCTCGCTCCAGATCTGGGCCAACGCCTGCTCGGCCTCGCCCGCCGGCGCCTCGTAGCCCCGCCGTGCGTACGCCTCTCCCTCCGGGGAGGGGAGCGCCCGCCGGTCCAGCTTCCCGCTCGGCGTCAGCGGCAGCGCCTCCAGCCGCACGTAGGCGGCCGGCACCATGTAGTCGGGAAGCCGCTCGCCCGCGTGCCGGCGCAGCGCCTCCGCCCCCACCCCCTCGGGGCCGAGCCAGTAGGCGACCAGCCGCGGGTCGCCCGGCCGGTCCTCCCGCGCGACGACCACGGCGTCGCGCACTGCCGGGTGCTCGCGCAGCCGCGCCTCCACCTCGCCCAGCTCCACGCGGAAGCCGCGGATCTTCACCTGGAAGTCGTTGCGGCCGTGGAACTCGAGCGTTCCGTCCGCGCGCCGCCCGAGGTCGCCCGTGCGGTACAGCCGCGCGCCCGGCTCGCCGCCGAACGGATCGGGGACGAAGCGCTCGGCCGTCAGCGCCGGCCGGCCCTGGTAGCCGCGCGAGACCTGCACCCCGCCGACGTACAGCTCGCCCACCACGCCCGCCGGCACCGGCTCGCCCTTCTCGTCGAGGACGTGGATGCGGCTGTTCGCCACCGGGTCGCCCAGCGGCACCGACCGGCCGGCGTAGCTCGACAGGTCGGCCGCGAGCCGGTGGTACGTCACCACCCCCGAGCACTCCGTGGGGCCGTAGGCGTTCATGAACGCCGGCCGCGGCGGCGCGAGCTCCAGCAGCTTCTCCGGCCGCGTCGCCTCGCCGCCCAGCACGACGAGCCGCATGCTCGCCAGCTCGCCGCCGGAGCTCGCGTCGACGAGCGCGTGGAATGCCGTGGAGGTGAGGTTCGCCAGCGTCAGCCCGCGTTCCCGGATCTGCGCGAGGATGCCGTGGGGATGGAAGGGCTCGGCGGCCAGGTGCACCTGGCCGCCGGCGCAGAGCGGGCCGAAGAGGTTCCGCTGCGTCAGGTCGAAGGCGCAGGAGGTCGCGATCAGCATCGCATCGCGCGGCGAGATCCCGATCTCCCGGACGTACCAGTGGACCAGGTTCACCACGCCCCGATGCGCGACCATCACCCCCTTGGGCCGCCCCGTCGATCCGGAGGTGTAGATGACGTACGCCAGGTTCCCGGGATCGAGCGCGCCGCGCTTCGGGTTCGTCGCCGGCCGCTCCCGCCACGCCGGCGCGTCGAGCAGCAGCACCTCCGCGCGGGCGCCCGCGAGCGGCCCGTCTTCGGCGGCGGCGATCGCGCGCTTCGTCAGCACCACGCGCGGCGCGCTGTCGCCAATCATGTAGCGCAGCCGCTCGGCCGGATACGCCGGGTCGAGCGGCAGGTAGGCGCCCCCCGCCTTGAGCACCGCCAGGAGCCCGACCATCATCTCCAGCCCGCGCTCCACGCAGATGCCCACCCGCACCTCCGGCCGCACGCCGAGCGCGCGGAGGTGGTGCGCCAGCCGGTTGGCGCGGGCGTTGAGCTCCGCGTAGGTCAGCGACCCGGCGGCGGAGACCACCGCGACCGCGCCGGGCGTGCGCTCGACCTGCGCCTCGAACAGCTCGTGCAGGCACCTGTCGCGCGGGAAGTCGGACCCGGTCCGGCTGCACGTCTCCACGACGCGGCGCCGCAGCATTTGGAGCGTCATACCGTTTCGACTGATTGGATGCGCATTCCAGTCAACGGAATGGACTCATGCGGAGTCGACGGAGTCAACGGAGTCAATGGAGACGACCTCCGTTGACTCCGTTGACTCCGTGTGAGGATCTCTGTGCCGGTGTCTCCGCATGCACAGTCATTCGTCCCCGTCATTCGTCCATTCGTCTGATCTGGTATCACAGGCACACCTCGAGATTTCCCCGATCCCACGTCATCGGCCCGACGGGCGAAGCGCCTGGCTTCAGCTGCACAGGCACGGGTACGAACGGTAGCCGCCGAGGTTCGGGTTCGGATCCCAGACCGGCGGCGAGGACGGATCCGGACCGAGCGTCTCGAAGGTCGCGAGCAGCGTCTCCAGGGCGATCTGGATCTCCGCGCGCGCGATGCTCGCCCCGGGGCAGCGATGCGCGCCGTGGCCGAACGCCACGTGCGGGTTCGGCTGCCGGTCCCATTTCAGCTCGTGCGGGGCGGGGAAGCGGGCGGGATCGCGGTTGGCGGCCTCCAGGAAGAGGACGACCCTCTGCCCCGTCCGGATCAGGTGGCCGGGACCCCACTCGTCCGAGAGATCCACGTCTTCGGTGGCATGGCGCCCGAGGTAGCGGGTGGGCGTCACCATCCGCAGCAGCTCCTCGGTCAGCCGCCGGCTCGCGCCCGGGTTCGCCGCCACCAGCTCCCGCCAGGCGGCCCACTCCGGGAAGAGCATCGGAACGCCGTCTCCGATCAGCTTCTGCGTGGTCACCCGGCCGGCGGCGAAGGCCGCCATGCAGTTGACCACCAGGTCCTCGTCCTGCTCGAAGGTTCCCGCCTTCAGGAACGAGCTGACCAGGTCGTCCGACGGCGCGGCCCTGCGGGCGGCGACCAGCTCCCGGAAGTAGTCGCCGAAGAGCATGATCTCCTGCATGCGGATGTTCAGGTACCCGCTGGTGAGGTCCGCCACGGTGTTGGACCAGCTCGCCAGCTGGGCCAGCCGGCCGGGATCGTCCAGCGGCAGGCCGAACACCTTGCAGACGGTCTCCAGCGCGTACGGCAGCGAGAAGTCGCCCACCAGGTCGAACCCGCCCCGGGCACGCAGCGGCTGGAGCAGCCGCACCGCGAGCTCCCGGATCGAATCGGAGAGCGCGTGCATCTTGCGCGACGACTCCTGCAGGATCACCCGCTGGGCACCCTGCTGGTCCGCCCCGTCCGAAAAGATGATCTGCTTCTCGACCGCGTCCTGGATGAAGGAGCGGCGCACCGGCCGTGCCCTCCCCGTGTTGGCGAAGCGCAGGTCGGAGGTGAAGCGCCGGTCCTCGAGGATGCTCCGCACGGCCCGGTGGTCGGTGACGAGCCAGCAGTTGCCGAGCGGGTCGAAGGCGACCCCGTCCCCCGCCCTCGCCCGGTCGTAGAGGGCGTGCGGGGCCTGGTAGGCGCCCATCAGGGCGGCCATCCCCGGGCGATCGGGACTGTCGAGGTTGGACATGCGCGCTCCGCGGGTACGGATCCGGACAATGCGTCGGGGTGAATCGAACCCCGTAAAAAGCGCCTCACGCAGAGGCGCAGGGCCCACACGCGGAGCCGCCGAGTCTTCTCCGCGACTCCGCGGCTCCGCGTGGGGATGGGGCGCCGTTTTCAGGCGCCCGGACGGCGGATCAGAACGGCCTCTCGCAGGCCGCCTCCATCTCGGGCTCCACCGGGTGCTCGCTGTGCCAGGCCTCGATCTGCTCGGGCGACCAGGCGTGGTAGGCGCCCCCGGAGGTCGCCTCGGGGAGCTCGATGTCGAGCCCGAGCCGCTCGATGGCCCACTGCTGGAACTTGTAGTGGTAGGACATCACGGCCCCTCCGGTCCCGTGCGGCCGGTCCCACCGCGCGAGGAGCGAGTCGCCGAAGTGGAACTCCGAGACCTCGTCGCCGCGGTGCAGGTGGCGGACGACCGGGTGCAGGAACGCGGCGCACTCGGTGTTCGTGGGGTCCGAAGGCCCGAAGAAGGTGGTGCTCGGCTCGCGGAAGTGGTGGAACCCGAACTCCAGGGTCATCAGCAGCACGTGGTGGTCGCCCCAGTCGCGCTCCAGCGCGAGCTTCAGCGGCAGCTCCTCGAGGACCTCGGCCCGGCTCCCGTCGGGCGAGAAGAGCACCACGTCGCAGAGCACCCCGTACATCTGGAAGATGCCGTCGCCGATGCTGAAGCGCTGGTACATCCAGTCGAGGAAGTCGTCCCAGTCGAGCGGATCGAAGACGACCCGCGGGTACTCGACGCCCTCGTAGCGCTCCTCGAGGAGGTGGTGGAGCGTGCGGGCGTTGTAGCGCAGCCCGTGGATAAAGCCCGACGCCGCCTTGCTGTCGTTGCTCCGGGTCGCGCCGCCGGTGAAGAACAGGTCGGGAACGTTCACCGACTCCCACTCGTTCGTGAGGCGGAGGTACTTGCCGTTCTTCCAGGTCTCGGGGCGCACGCGCTCGTCGTAGAGCTCGTCGGTGGAGTACTTCCACCCGGTGCAGCGGATGATGAAGTCGTACTCGCGGGTGAGCTTGAGCGTGCCGGGCGGGTTCGCGTGCGGATAGTCGTACTCGTGGCTCGTCTCCAGCGTCCCGTTCGGGAGGCGGCGGATCTCGGTGATCCGCGGCGTCAGCACGGCGGCCAGCGACTTCAGCTGGTACAGGTCGAACAGGTTGTTGTTGACCGCGCGGACGTCGCCCACGAAGTGCGTGTCCCAGGCGAACTTCACCGGCGTCTTGGCCAGCAGGTGCACCGTGGCCGCGCTCCCCGAGAGGTGGTCGGCGGTCTCGAACGCCGAGTTCCCCTGCCCCATGATCCCCACCCGCTTGTTGCGGTACAGCTCCAGGTCGAGGGAGTGGTCGTCGTAGGAGATCGTGTGCTCGATGCCGGGGATGTCGTCGGGAACGCACTCCTTCACGGTGCCCAGCGCCGAGATCAGCACCTGGCAGCGGTACTCGTCGCCGTCCGCCGTGCGGACGCGGAAGCGCCCGTCCTCGTCCCGGGAGATGTGGACGACCGACTTGCCGTAGGCGATGTTCAGCTCGAACCGGTCGGCGAAGTCCTGGAAGTACCTGCAGACGTCGTCGGCGTGCGGGAACAGCTCGTCCGTGTACCGGGTGAAGCGCATCTCCGGGTCGTCGGACAGGAGCGAGTTCCAGTCGTGCCGCATGTTGAACTGGTCTTCCTCGAAGTAGTTGTACTTCTTGTTGATCGAGATCAGCTTCCGGTGCCGCGGATGGTGCTCGAAGAACGAGCCCGCCGTGGCGTTCCGCTCGAGGATGACGTAGTCGCGCCCGTTCCGCTGCAGGTAGTATCCCAGCTGGATCCCCCCCGGGCCGGCCCCGAGGACGATGTACTTGTAGTCCATTTCCACTGCTCCCTGGTTGAGTATTTGCTGCGTGCTCGCGCCCTGGGCGCGTGGCTGCCGCCGTGGCCGTCCCTGCGGGGGACGACGCGACGGGGACGACGGGATTACGGTGGAGCCGGGGGGGCCCCGCCCGGGGGCGGGATCCGCTGCGCAAACGCGACCACGGAGATGGTCTCGTAGATCGCCTTGTAAGGGTCCCCAAGGACAAAGGCCCACGCCTCCGCCTCGGTGCCCGCGTCCACGAAGTAGACGACTCGCTGCAGGGCCCCGTCGGGTGCCTCGACCACGCCTCCGAATGCGATGCCCGCCCTGCGGCTCCCGACGTACTGGAGGTGGTCTGCCTTCAGCGCGGCTCGTGCCGGCTCGCGGCGGGCGTCGACCACGCAGGTGATCATGTAGGCCATCCCGACCTCTCCTGAGCTCGCGAAGGGGCCGGCGGCGGCCGCCGGGCCGCCTCGTCGCCCAGCGCATCATGCGGGCGTCAAGCCCGGGGGAACCTGCTCACGCCGGCGATCCCGCCCTGTCCGCGCGCACGCCACGCATCGGCTCGGGCTCGGCCGGGCCGACGGTTGCCCGCCAACGATATGCAGGAGGGGCCGGAACGCGCAAGTCTTTGGCGGCTAATGTCCTCACAGGTGCCGCCCATTCTTCACCGGGGAGACGGAGGGCGTTCCCCACCTCGCGCGCCGGATTCGCGCGGCCTCCCTGTTCTGCCGCCCCCCGGACGGCGGCCTCACCAGGCGAACCCTTCCCCCCGTACCTCCTGAAACCCGCCGGGACGGGCGTTGTTCCGGTGGCGCCTTGCGGTTGCCGGCCATTCACCGCTCGGTTCGGGACCTGGTGCGAAAGGGCTTGCGCGTTTCGAGCCCCGGCGCGTAATTCAGCTGTTCCTCTCATCCGAGCCAGAGCCCCGGCCACGGTGTTGCGCGCCTCCAGTCGAGTCTGCCTCGTCCGTCGCCGCGGGCGGTGTCGTCGGCCCGTCCCCGCTTCGCCGTTCCTTCTCCGTCACGGCATAGATGACGGAGGGGGCGGAGCCACGCACGCCCTTCCCGTTCTCGATCCGGCAGTCACACCGGGCGCGCCGGGAGGTGTCACGGCGGGCGCCGCGGCACGTTCCGGTCCCCATCACCCCCGAGGAGCACGATGACCGACCTTCCGACCCGGCTGTCGCAGGGCAACACCAGGGTGACGTTCCGCGCCCGCCGTGGAGATGCGCGGGCAGAGCTCAAGGAAGCGATCGACCGCAAGTACGTGCACGTGCTCTTCACGGAGACGCAGGGTGGCACCGAGCTGGGCTTTCCGCTGGACGAGGCGCAGTCGGAGCTGACGGGCGCGGACTGGGAGCATGGGGAGGGCACCCTTCGCCTGGTCGGCGACCTGAAGCTCGATGGCGTACCCGTACGCTGCGTGGCCGAGATCGACCTTGCCTCCGTCGAGGGCGTGGGACGCCTCGAAATCCGCGAGGTGGACGCGACGGCCTGACCGGTGACCGGATGGCCGTCCGTGCCGGACGAGGAGCCTCCACAGTGGAACGCCGGAGACGGCGCGATTGCGACAGGCGAGCCGGCAGGGGGCACGCCTCTCCTTCTCGTTCGTGACCGGACGGGCCCCCGCGGGGCAGGCGAGGCCGCCGGCCCGGACCCCGTCCGGGGCCGACGGCGCTGGTCGCGCTCCCCGGCTTCGGCGGCCCCGGGCCCCGGCCGCGGACCGTCGCGGGCATCCCTGCGCCGGGTCCGCGGTGAGCCTGCCTTCCCTCGACGTCGCCGCGATCTCCGCGCGCTCGTCCTGGGCCGATGCGCGCGGCGCGGCGATCCTGAGGCGGCAATCGCCGGCGTCTGGACGGCGTCTGGACGGCGCCCCCGAGGCGTGCGATGAGCGCAGCGGGCGGCCCTTCCGGCGGACCGCCCGGGGAGGGCGAAGCGCGAAGGCGATCGTGACCCGGTCGCCCGGGCTGGATGAGATGAGGGGAGTCGGCGACGATGGCGCGGCGCCCGCTCGTCGCCCGCCCGCCGCCGATCGGCGCCGCCCGCCGGCTGCGTGGTCGCGTCCCTGCTTCTCGCATGCGACCTTGCCGGCTCCCGGCACCGACGCGGCCCCTCGTCCCGCCGGGCGGGGCGTGGTGAAGCAGCGGGTGGGGTGCCGGGGCCGCCGGCCGCTGCCCCCGGCGAGCAAACGCGCTTGAAATGCGATCATCCATCTCAATGATCCGCAATCGCATTCTCCTCGCCGTCCTCGCGGCGGCGATGCTCCCGGCCCCGGCCCCGGGGCAGTCGCCGCCGCGTCCGCGATCGCTGGTGCCCGCCGCGCCCGGGCGTCCCGTGGAGGTCGAGCTCCGGAGCGCCGCCCGGGCGGTGGCGCCGGGCGACACGATCCCGGTGGCGGTCCGGCTGCTCCCCAACCGGGGGTGGCACACGTACTGGCGTTACGCGGGCGACGTCGGCAGCGCGCCGGTCGTCACCTGGCGCCTGCCGGACGGCTTCACCGCCGCGCCGCTCCGCTGGCCCATGCCGGAACGGATCGAAGCGCCACCGCTCGCGTCGTACGGCTACGAGCGCGAGGTGCACCTCCTGGGCGCAGTGCACGTGCCGTCGTCCGTGCGCGTGGGATCGACCGCGAAGCTCGAGGCGACCGTCTCGTGGGTGGTGTGCGAGGCGGAGTGCGTGGCCGGGGATGTCGAGCTCGCGCTCGCCGTGCCCGTGGCCGCCCGGACGGTCGCCGACGAGGGAGTCGCCCGCGCGTTCGCCGCGGAGGCCGCGCGCGTCCCGGCGCGGCGCGCCGGCTGGACGTTCCGCGCGGCGGTCGATTCCGGGAAGGTGCTGCTGCACGCGTACCCGCCCGGCGAAGCCGCGATCGCCGCGGGGCGCACCCCGCCGCGCGCGCAGTTCTTCATCGACTCGGCGGGGGTGATCGACCATGCCGCGCACCCCCGGGTTCGCGCGGTGCCGGCCGGCCTCGAGCTGCAGATCGGTCGCTCCGCGTTCGCGTTCGGAACGCCGTCCCGGATCACCGGGGTGCTCGCGATCGACACCGCGGCCCCGGCGCGCGGCGGCGCGCCCCGCATGGCGCTCGAAGTCGATGCGCCGGTCGTCGCCATGGCGCAGCTCGCCGCCGCTGCGCCCCCCGCTCCCGGCGCGGCCGGGGGATGGGTCGCGCTCGCGGCCGCGGGGCTGCTCGCCCTGCTCGGCGGGACGCTGCTCAACCTGATGCCCTGCGTGCTGCCCGTGCTCTCGATCAAGATGCTCGGGATCGCGGAGGCGGCCGCACGCGACGGGCGTGCGGCGCGGCGGCACGTGGCATGGTTCGGGGCCGGCGTGCTCGTGTCGATGTGGGCGCTGGTGGGCGTGCTGCTCGCCCTCCGCGCCGCGGGCACGGAAGTCGGATGGGGCTACCAGCTGCAGAGCCCGGTGGTGGTGGGCGCGCTCGCGCTCGTGCTGTTCGCGGCGGGGCTCAACCTGGCCGGCGTGTTCGACCTCGTGCCCGTCGGCGGGCGTCTCTCCGCCGCGGCGCGCCGCGCCCCCCGCGGCGTGGAAGCCTTCCTGGGCGGCGTGCTCGTCACCGCGCTGGCGACGCCGTGCTCCGCCCCGTTCCTCGCGGCGGCGGTCGCCTACGCGGTCACGGCGGGGGCGGCCGAGTCGTTCGTCGTGTTCACGGCGCTCGGGCTCGGCCTGGTCTGGCCGCTGGCGCTGGTCGCGGCGGTGCCGCGCCTGCGTGCCCGGGTGCCGAAGCCGGGCGCCTGGATGGTCACGCTCCGCCAGCTGCTCGCCTTCCCGCTCTTCGCGACCGTCGTGTGGCTGGCCTGGGTGCTCGGCCGGGAGACCGGTGTGGGCGAGCTGGTCGCGTTGCTCGGCGCGTGCACCCTGCTCGCATTCGGGCTGTGGGCGCTCGGCCGGTTCGGGACCGTCGCGGCGCCGGCTCGCCGGCGCCGGCTCGCGCGGGCGCTCGCGGTCGCGTCGGCCGCCGGCGCGCTTGCGCTCGTCTCGGGCGCACGCACGCGGGGCGCATCGACGCCGGGCGGCGTGCAGGCGGGGAGCGCGGCGCCGGCGAGCGGGGCCGAGGGCGCGCCGGCATGGCGGCCCTACAGCGCGGAGCTGCTGGCGGCACAGCGCGACCGCGGCCGCGTCGTCCTGCTCGATTTCACGGCCGACTGGTGCCTCACCTGCAAGGTCAACGAGCGCGTCGCCCTCGGATCGGAGGCGGTTCGCGCGGCGGTTCGCGATCGCGACGTGGCGCTGGTGCGTGCCGACTGGACCACGCGCGACCCGGCCGTGACGCGCGCGCTCGCCGCCTTCGGGCGCTCGAGCGTGCCGCTCGTCGTCGTCTACCCGCGTGCGCGGAGTGCCGCGCCCATCGTTCTGCCCACGCTGCTCACCCCCGGCATCGTGGCCGGCGCGCTCGAGCGCGCCGTGGCGCCACCGTCCGCAGCCCGCGCGTCGGCCGCGTCGACGCACGGCCGGACCAGGCCTTCACCCTCCCTCGAGGCAACGCCATGACTTCCCCGCCCCCGTCCCCGTCCGCGCGGCGCTCCCGCAGGGTTCGCGTCCTCGCCGCGGCCGCCGGCGCCGTCCTGCTGCTCGGCGGCATCGCCGCACGCCGCATCGCCGCCATCGCGGACCCGGCGAGCCTGCCGGACCTCCTGAGCGTCGGCGGCCCCGCGCCGGCGTTCACGGCAGTCGACACGCACGGCGGATCGCACTCGCTCGCCGGCTACGCCGGCAAGTGGGTCGTCCTGGAGTGGTTCAACCATGGATGCCCGTACACGAAGAAGCACTACGCCCTGGTGAACGGGACCGGGAACACGCAGGCGATGCAGCGGGAGTACACCAGGCGCGGGGTGGTCTGGCTCTCCATCGTGTCGTCGGGGCGGGGAAGGCAGGGGTACACGACGGCGAAGAAGGCCGACGACCTGGCCCGCGAGAAGGGCGCGGCGCCGACGGCCATCATCCGCGACACGGCGGGCGTGCTCGGACGTCTCTACGGAGCCCGCAACACGCCGCAGTACGCGATCATCGATCCGGGCGGCGTGCTTCGCTACGCGGGCGCGATCGACGACCGGCGGACGTCGAGCGTCGGGGACATCGCGGGAGCGACGAACTACGTGCGCGCCGCGCTCGACGCGGGGCTGGCGGGCCGACCCATCGCGGTCGCCCAGACCCAGCCCTACGGCTGCGAAGTGAAGTATTGAGGGCCCGCGGATGCTGAGCCTGCAGGACGTCAGCCACGTCTACGCCAACGGCACGCGCGCCCTCGACCGGGTCACGCTGTCCATCCCGCGGGGCATGTACGGGCTGCTGGGCCCGAACGGCGCCGGCAAGTCGACGCTGATGCGGACCCTCGCGACGCTGCAGGCCCCGACGGAGGGGGCGATCCGCTTCGGCGAGATCGACGTCATCGCCGAGCCCGAGCGGCTGCGGCGCACCCTGGGGTACCTTCCCCAGGACTTCGGCGTCTACCCGCGCGTCTCCGCGTACGACATGCTCGACCACATGGCGGTGCTCAAGGGGATCGCCACGAAGGCCGACCGCAGGACGACCGTCGAGACGCTCCTGCAGCAGACCAACCTCTGGAGCGTCCGGAAGAAGGCGCTCGCCGGGTTCTCGGGCGGCATGCGCCAGCGGTTCGGCATCGCGCAGGCCCTGATCGGAAACCCCGGGCTGGTCATCGTGGACGAGCCCACCGCCGGTCTCGACCCGGAGGAGCGCAACCGGTTCCTGAACCTGCTCGCCGAGATCGGCGAGAACGTGGTCGTGATCCTGTCCACCCACATCGTCGAGGACGTGACGGACCTCTGTCCCCGGATGGCGGTGCTGGTCGACGGGCGTGTGCAGCTCGAGGGGGCGCCGCTCGAGCTGATCCGCGCCACCCGCGGGAGGATCTGGACCAAGACGATCGACCGCGGCGCGCTCCCGCGGTACCGGGAGCGGTACGAGATCCTCTCCACCCGCCTCTTCGCCGGGCGCACGATCCTGCACGTGCTCTCCGACGGCGACCCGGGCGACGGCTTCGCCCCGGTCGAGGCCGGCCTCGAAGACGTGTACTTCTCGACCCTGCTCCACGCGCGCCGCGCCGCCTGAGGCCCGAACCGATGCTCACCCACGTCGCTCGATTCGAGGCGCGCTATCTCCTCCGCAACCGCCTGCTGTGGGTGACGGCCGCCGCGACCTTCGCGCTGTTCGTCGCCGGGACGAGCGTGGACGGGTTCGATCTCGGCTCCGAGGGCGGCCTCCTGAAGAACGCGGCCTACGCGACGCTGCGGAACTACGTCGTGGTCTCGGTCTTCTTCATGTTCGTGACGACGTCGTTCGTCGCCAACGCCGTTCTCCGCGACGACGAGACCGGGTTCGGCCCGATCATCCGCTCGACGGGGATCACCCGGCTCGAGTACGTGCTCGGCCGCTTCCTGGGCGCCTTCGCCATCGCGGCGCTCTGCATGCTGGCCATGCCGCTCGGGTCGCTGCTCGGGTCGGTGATGCCGTGGGCGCCCGCGGCGCAGCTCGGACCCAACCGGCTCGCCGATCATCTCTACGGCTACTTCCTGCTCGCGCTTCCGAACCTCTTCATCCACGCCGCCCTCTTCTTCGCGCTGGCGACGCTCACGCGCTCGATGATGGCGACGTACCTCGGCGTCATCGGCTTCGTCTTCGGGTTCTTCGTCCTGCGGGATGCGCTGGCCGATCGGCCGCAGCTCCAGACGGCCCTCGCGCTCGCCGAGCCGTTCGCCGGCCGCGCCCTCAGCGACGCGGTGCGCTACTGGACGGTGGCCCAGCGCAACGTGACGCTCCCGGCGCTCACCGGGACCCTGCTCTTCAACCGGCTCCTCTGGATCGGCATGGCCGGCCTCTGCCTGGCGCTCGCCTGCGCCGCCTACCGCTTCGCCGACCAGGGGATGTCGAGGCGCGAGCGGAAGCGGCTGAAGCTCGCGCCGCCGCCGTCCGCGGAAGCGGCTCGTGCCGTGGAGGCCCCCGCGCTCCCCGCGCCCGAGCACGGCGCCCGGGCGCTGCGCGCCCTGCTCTGGATGCGCACCCGGTTCGAGGCCCGGCAGGTCGTGCTGAGCCCGGCCTTCGTCGTGGTGCTGGCGTGGGGGCTGTACACCACCTGCTTCGTCCTGCTCACCCAGCGCTACCCGGTGGGGAGGCCGACCTACCCGACGACGCTGACGCTGATCCCGCTGATCGCGGACGTCTCCGGGGTGATCCTGCTGGTCATCGCCATCTTCTACGCGGGCGAGCTCGTATGGCGCGAGCGCGACCGGAAGATCCACGAGATCATCGACGCCACCCCGCTGCCGAACTGGGGGTACGTGGTGCCGAAGACGCTGGCGATGGCCCTGGTGCTGATGGCGCTGCTGCTGATCAACGTCGCCGCGGCCGTCCTCTTCCAGCTCGCCGCCGGCTTCACGCAGGTGGAGCCCGGCAAGTACCTGCTCTGGTACGTGCTGCCGGCGACCTGGGACATGCTGCTCCTGGCCGCGCTGGCGATCTTCGTGCAGGCGCTCAGCCCCCACAAGACCATCGGCTGGGCCGTGATGGTGGCCTTCCTGCTCTGGAAGATGCTCAACCAGGCCGTCGATCACGACCTGCTGAACTACGGCGCGACCCCCGGCATGCCGCTGAGCGACATGAACGGCGCCGGCTCGTTCTGGTGGGGCGCGTGGACGCTTCGCGTCTACTGGGGCGCGTTCGCCGTGCTGCTGCTCCTGGCCGCGCACCTCCTCTGGAGGCGCGGCACCGAGGTCCGGCTGAGGCCGCGGCTCGCCGCCGCCCGGCGGCGCCTGAGGGGGGCGCCGGGGTGGGTCGCGGGCGCGGCCCTCGCGGCCTTCACCGGCACCGGCGCGTACGCGTTCTACAATACCAACGTGCTGAACGAGTACCGCTCCCCCCTGGCCGGCGTGGCGCGGATGGCGACGTTCGAGAAGAAGTACTGGAAGTACCACGACCTGCCGCAGCCGACGATCGCGGACATGAGGGTGGCCATCGACCTGTATCCCGGGGAGCGGCGGGCGGTGGCCCGGGGGCGCTTTCTGCTCCGCAACCTGACGCCGCGGCCGATCACCGAGGTCCACGTGCGGCTGCTGGACGACGAGCTGGAGCTGACCCGCGCGGCGATCGCCGGCGCGCGGCTGGTGCTGGACGACGGCGAGTTCGGCTATCGCATCTACCGCCTGGACTCGCCGATGCGGCCGGGCGAGGCGCGTGTCCTGACCTTCGAGACGCGGCGCTGGCACCGCGGCTTTCGCAACGGGGCTCCGAACACCAGGCTGGTCGAGAACGGCACCTTCCTCGACAGCCACGAGCTCACGCCCGCCATCGGGATGAGCCGCGAGGGCACGCTGGAGGATCCCACGGCGCGCCGCCTCTACGGTCTCCCCGAACGGGGCGGGAGGCCGGGGCCGGCGGAGCTCTCCGCGACCGCGAAGGCCTCGCTCCCCGGTGGATGGACGACGACGGACATCACCCTATCGACCACGGCCGACCAGACGCCGATCGCGCCCGGCCGGCGCGTCTCGGACGTCAGGCGCGGCGGCAGACGCATCGCCCGCTTCGTGTCGGAGGCGCCGATCCGCGAGCTCTTCTCGGTCCAGTCGGCCCGCTACGCGGAGAAGCATCGCCGGCACGCCGGGGTCGACCTCGCCGTCTACTACCACCCCGCGCACGCGTGGAACGTGGACCGGATGCTCGACGCGCTGGCGGCAGCGCTCGACTACTACCAGGCGAGCTTCGGCCCGTACCCGTTCGACCACGTGCGGATCGTCGAGTTCCCGGGGTACCAGAACAACGCGCAGGCCTTCGCCGGCACCATCCCCTATTCGGAGACGTACGGGTTCATCGCCGACTTCCAGGAGCCGGAGACGGTGGACCACGTCACGGGCACCACCGCGCACGAGCTGGCGCACCAGTACTGGGGCGCCCAGGTGATGGGGGCGGACATGCAGGGCTCGCTCCTGCTGTCGGAGACGCTCGCCCAGTACTCCGCGATGATGGTGGTGAGGAGGCTCCGCGGCGAGGACCAGATCCGCCGCTACCTGCAGTTCGCGCTCGACCGCTATCTCGGCGGCCGCGCCGAATCCGCGGGCGAGCCGCCCCTCGTCCGGGTCGAGGGGCAGTCCTGGATCGCCTATCAGAAGGGCGCGCTCGCCATGTACCTGCTGCAGGAGCGCCTGGGCGAGGACCGGGTCAACCGGGCGCTGAGGAGCCTGCTGCAGCGCTACCGGTTCAGGGGCGCGCCGTACGCCCGCTCGCTCGACCTGGTCGAGGCCCTGCGCGCCGAGGCCCGGACGACCGAGGAGCAGAACCTGATCACCGACCTCTTCGAGCGCGTCGTCCTCTACGACCTGAAGGCCACCGGGCCGACCGCCGTCCGGCGCGCCGACGGAAAGTGGGAGGTCACGGTGCCGGTCGAGGCGAAGAAGTACTCCGTGGACCGGCGCGGCGTGGAGACGGAGACGGCGCTCGCCGAACGCATCGAAGTGGGCCTCTTCACCGCGGAGCCGGGCCGCGACGCCTTCGACGCGAAGAGCGTGATCGTGATGGAGCGCCGGCCCATCCGCTCGGGCGCGCAGGTCCTGCGGTTCGTGACCGACCGCAGGCCGACGTACGCCGGCATCGATCCCTACAACTACTACATCGACCGGAACTCGCGCGACAACGTGCGGCGGCTCGCGGACCCCGAGTAAACCGGAAAAAGACTGCGTGATCCCGCGTTGCCGAGGATCGTTCTGGTTCCCTGGCTGCAGCGGAAGAGCTCACACGGAGTCAACGGAGTCAACGGAGAACGACTCCGCTGACTCCGTTGACTCCGTGTGAGACCTGCCTTTCAGGGGACGTGATCCCGATCGAAACTTTGCGACGTGGGATGAGACGAGCGGCTCGCGTTTCGAATCCGCCCGGCTCAACGCGCGGGTTCCAGTGGATAGGTGCGGACGCCCGGGTACGAACCGCCGCCGACATGGTGTTCCGCTTCCACGTACACACCCCAGGGAAGCCTCGCCCCGTCATCGACGGTGAGGCCGAAGTGAACAATGCGGTCTCTCGACTCCGCTCCCTGCGATCCATGGCTGCCGCCCACGTGCGAATGGCCATGATAGAGCGTGGCCGACCAGCTTCCCCCGATGTACGCGGCGTCGCGGCCCCGGCGAGCCGCGAGATCGACTCCACCGCCGAACGCCACGCCACAGGAAAGGTCCACCCCCGCACCCTTCCCCCAGATGGTGCCCGCCGGCAGGAACACGTAGCTCGGCCAGTCGAGCTGCTTCCCATCCGGGCCATAGCCATGGTCGATGAAGAATGGCCTCGCATCCAGCCCCGCGTTCGCGGCCTGTCCCATCCCGAGCACCTGCCTGAAGAAGGCGGTGATCGTCCGGCGCGAGAGCTGATCGCTGGATGAATTCTCGGGCGCCGCGATCAGCCACCGGAACAGCTCCTGGACGGTCAGGCCGTCGGTGAGCACCTGGTGACGGTTGACCACGTAGTCACCGAGCTCGCTGGCCCGGCTCGGAAGACGCGCCTGGATGAACGCTTCGAGCTCGGCCGAGGAGAGGACGCCGAACCGCACCGCGGCCAGTGCCGCACGCCCTTCCCGGGCGAGCTCGGCAATCGACTGTGCACGTGGACTGGGCCGGACGCCGAGCACGGCATCCGCGAGCCGGGCTCCGAAGACGAAGGCCCGTTCTCGTGCCTTCGCGCTCGCGGCACGCCCGAGGATGTCCAGGAAGGGGCGGTCCGGAAAGTCGACGTGAGGGTCGATCGTATCGTGGGTATCCATCACCTGCAATGAAAGAGCGCGCTCATTGCACGGGCGGAAGCGGGTTACGACCGCTTCCACGGCCTCCAGGTGCGGCTCGATGTCCAGTGACGGAAGCTCGCCGAGGCACTCGGCGATGCAGTCCAGGCACTGCCCACGCACGTCGAGCGTGACCATGCACGAATCGGAAACGACCGTGCGCACGGTCTCTCGAACGGCCATCTCGCCCATCGCTGTACCGGCGTGCTCGCGGCACAGGCGCCCGAGCAGGTCGACCAGCCGGTGGCGCCAGCGCTGCTTCTCGGTATTCAGCCACGAGGTTGGATGGATGTCTGATCTCAGGAGCTGGCCGAGGTCCGCCAGGACGTCAGGCCCATCCTTTCGCGCGCTCACCGCGTCGTAAAGCAGGTCGAGAATCACCTCCCGCACGTCGGGAAGGTCGGTCTCGGCGGCCAGCCAGTTCATTCCAAAGCCATTGATGCCGTACACAAGGTCCAGCATCTCCGCGTCATGGAGGAACGGATTCGCGCCGCCGCGCAGCGCGGAGGCAAGCGCGTCGAGCCGGCTCGCGATGGCGGCGGAATCCCGGGTCGGTGCTTCGTCCATGTCGTTCAGCCGCAAAGGGCGATAAGCCGGGTTGACTCGCCGGCCCGGTCGTTCGGCCGCGAGCGTGGAATGTGAGCCCACCGTGCCCGGTCGCGTGAGCCCGCTGCAGGTGCGAACCGGGCGTGCTGCATGGAAGCGTCGTTGGATGGAGCGGCCGGCGGCGGACGGATCACTTCGCCTCGACGCTGGTCGGCTGCGATCGGATCGATCGACGGCACATCTGCCCCTACCTGCGAATGCCCCTACCTGCGAATCAGTGCGAACATCTTCGCCTTGTCCATCACGTCGACCACCTTCCGATTGAAGGTGAGATCGCTGAGCTGCGGAGAATCGGTAATGAATCGCGTGTACATGTCGAACAGGCAGCGCGCCAGCATGTCGTCGGGGAGCTTCGCGACCCGTGTCTGCTCGGTCGACCCGTCGGTATTGCGACCGGAGTATTCGACGATCACGCTGGTATGGTCGTCTCCCGTGACCGGCAGGAACGCTTCGATGTGCTCGGAGTTCGGAAAGCGCAGCTTCAGCTCCCGCGTGCGCGTCAGCGCATCGAGATAGGAGACGAGGACCGCGATGCAATGGTCCAGCTCGAGGACGATGATGCCGAGCCCCATGTTGCGGACGACCTGGCACGGCTCGGTATCCACCTCGCGGTAGTGCATGTGCCGCACTTCGGCGCGCAGCACCCTGTATCGCGACGCCTCGGTGAGATACAGCGCCGTGGCGATCTGATGGGGCAGCTCGACGTCCATGACGGATTCCGGCTTCGAGCGCCCAGCCAGCGTTGGCGCTGTCCGCGGCTTCGACATCTCGAATTCCAGGTAGTGGGGCTGCTGTCCCACTTGCTGGATCTTGTCCTTGCAGCTGGCGACGGAACGACTGTACAGGTACGGATTGATCACGGCAATGCGGGCGCCCGTCCGGTCGGCGATACGCCGCATCTCATCGACGTCGGCGGTGTTGGCGGCGCAGGGCTTCTCGACGATGATCCGCCGGAATCCGGCCTCGGTCGCGGCGCGCAGCGTGGATGCGTGATCGTCCGCGGGCGTGCAGATGTGCACGATCGTGTTGTCCGGATCGACGCCCGTCAGCTCCGCGAGCGAGGTCGCGCAGCTCACCCGCCGTGGGTCGTATCCATAGTCGTATTCGAGACGATGCAGCGCGCGCCGGGTTCCCGCTTCCACGCTGTCGACCAGACCGACGACCGCCCCGAACGGTGAAGCCGCGGCCCCGTCACGGCGAATTTTCTCCAGGACGGGAATGTGCAGCCCCAACCCCGCCCGCCCCAGGCCGACCACCACCGCGCCCAGGCCCTGGGCAGGCATGGTCACGTTCGCGATATGGCTCAGGTCGGCCGGCAGCACCCGGGCCGGGGTCGCCAGGTCAGTCATTTCGTCGCTCCGTTCGAGGCGGGACACCGGCCTACCGCGATGCGTGCCGGCAGATTGCCGGGCCAGAATCCGACAGTCGGAAGTGGGCGACGAGCCCGGGTGCGCCGCACGTCGCCACCGCGGGGCGCGCCTCGTGGCGCACCGGCTCCTCGTCCAGGTCTCGATCCAGCGCTCGGGTGCGGACCGGCCGGTGGATCGTGTCCCGGCTGATCCCGAACTTGCGCGCGGTCGCGCGCCTGCCAGGTCCGTCCTCCAGGTCGTGTCCGAGCAGCATCCGCTTCTCCTGTCCGATCCATTGGCGCCTCCGACCGTGCATGGAGGCGCCAGAGTGCATGGAGTGGCTGCCCGGCGCCCCACGCGCGAGCCAGCCCGAGTGCGATGCCGACCGTCAGCTCTTCACCCGCCGGATTTGTCAGGTTTACCGTGCCGTAAACACCGGGTCGCCGCGGCACACGCACGACCTCTCCGCGCCGTGCCGCCCAATCCGGTGCGCATCTTTTGCGTCAACGCAGGATGGGGCTGTTGGAGAGCAAGTGGAGGCCTAAACCAGCAGGTCATGACAACTCCACTCTTTACATCAAGTATAACAAGGTCGGTTGTTTCCCTGCAAGCTCTTACCCGACAGGAAGTCGGAATGAGACAAAATGATTCCGCCAAACTTGACGGGAACTGTTGACGCAACACAAGCGCCAGGGTTATCGTTTATTTCCCTACGTTTTTGGACATCGCGTAGTCGTTCGAGTCCTCCAGACCAGAGGCAGTGCCGCCAGAGGGTATTGGAGCGCCTCCCCCCGCCTCGGTCGCCGAGGCGGTGACGTGGAGGCTGTCTCCCTCTCGGGCGGGGCCGATTCGCGCGTGTCGGGGAGTCACGTGAGCGGGCGAGACAAGGGATCCTGCGGGGCGCCTGGGCCCCGCAGTTTCACGTCTTAGGCGAGATTTTCTGCGGGGAAACAGGGTATGGACGTGCTTGCTGGCGAGACGTTCTCCACACCGTTGTCGGTGACGGTGAGCGGGGTCCGGGGGGAGTACTGGCAGGAGACGCTGGCGAGCGCCCCGGAGCCGCTGGAGCTGCCGGCGGACCGCCCGCGCCCCGCGGAGCCGGACCACGCCGGTGCCGTCGTGCGCCTGGAGCTGGACGAGGAGGCGGCCGCGGGGCTCAG